>CENP01020050.1_pt1 | contig 29966 bp, 15 predicted proteins | sample 361281 | NCBI WGS metagenome assembly CENP01 (sample SAMEA2591122, study PRJEB7988) | marine metagenome | biome: marine biome (ENVO:00000447); feature: deep chlorophyll maximum layer (ENVO:xxxxxxxx); material: saline water (ENVO:00002010), including plankton (ENVO:xxxxxxxx) | depth 70 m | reverse complement strand
CCACCGTCTCCAACGTGTCCAGCACCATTTTCTCCAAGTGTGGCTGGTGATTCTCCCGTGGCTGAATTTGAGTTGATACCTGAAGCTCCTCCTGAATGTGCGCCACCACCGCCGGCTCCACCGCCACCGCCTGCAACGGCAATAGCTGATGCGCCAATTTTGATCACAGAGGCGCCACCGCCTCCACCACCTGCACCAGAATATGGTCTTGCTGTACCAGATTGTCCTCCAACACCTCCAGAGAAGCCTGTTATACTTTTTCCGTTTGCACCACCTGGTGCACCTTGTCCAGATGAACCACCTCCACCACCGCCTCCTACTGCAATGGTAAGTGTATCACCTATGTTGCTTGTTACATCATAACCTGTTTTCTTGACATGATGTCCGGCCGCTCCAACACCTCCCGCATGTCTGTCAGAGCCTCCACCGCCACCACCGCCTCCCCATAGGTACATGTCTATAGTGGTAGTACCAGCCGGTATGGCTACTTGATTTAATGTTCCTGAATAAAAGAATGTTTGGGTTACTGTAGGCACAGGATTATGCCTCTCTTACAAACCAAAAGTCCCCGTTGTCACCATCACTGTCACTTGGATTTGAAGTTGAAACTGTTTTAGCAGATCCACCCCAAAGATCACCAAATGCGACAATGGCGCCAATGGATGCTAGATTTTTATTGCCTGTGTCGCCTTCTGAAATAGATCCTACTGCGGCCAATGTAAATGAATCTAGAGTCAAACCTCCTGCTGAAGAAGATTTTAATGTTGTTGAATGATTTGCGGCTCCGTCGTCTGTAGTGTCTGCCGCTCTTATAATTTGAGAATATGAAGCACCCTCCCCTGCCACAAAATGATTTTCTGATACATCATAGAATAATCTGGCGTCGTCTGAGTCACTTGTCTCTACAATTAATCCTGCATCTGTCTCAGAGTTTCCTGTGTTTACTTTTATAAAAGCATCATCATAAGTGTTTATGTTTGATGATGTTGCATCATATTCACCACTAACATTTAAATTTCCTGTAATGTTTACAGTTCCAACAATGTTAACTGCTGTCTCTGATCCATCTAAAGTAAGTATTGTGTTTGTAGTGCCGGCATCATTTACTGTAAATTTTAAATCCTTGTCTTGTGAAGTTTGTGCAATAGTTACGTCATTGCTATTAACCGTTACAGTTAATTCACTTGAATCTCCTAACGTAAGTCCAGCATCGTTATCAATTGTCAATCCACCAGTGGTTGTATCAGCCGCATCTGCTCTTAAAAAATTTCCACCAGCAATTAATGTGCTTGATGAATTACTTGTGCCTGATGTATCAACAAATGTTGCAGATGTATTTGTACCTTCAAATACTGCACCAAGTGTTGAATTCAAAGTAATTCCTGCTTTGATAGATGCAAAGCCTGACTGTGTCACACTAGGAGTAAATGTTGACCCTGATAAAATGGCAACTCTAGTATTACCTGCATACATTGAACTAACCACAACATTGCCACCTGAGCTTGCAAGTGTTTCTATTTTCCAACCAGATAAAGTTTGCCCTTTAGTGTAAACTGGACCAACTAATTGAAATGCTGACCCTGTGTACACATACAGTTGATCATCGTCAGAATCATGCCATAAATCACCAGCTGATGCAGAAGTAGGCGCCGCTGATTGTGACTTTGCACCACCTGTAGGTTCAAAGGATGTTCCATCGTATACTTTCAACTGTCCTGTATTATTATCAAACCACACTTGACCTTTTAAAGGTGCTGTTGGTGCCGATGTAGAGGAATGACTTTCTAAAAGTTTTACTAGATTTTCATTTAGTAACTCACCAAAACCTGAATAACTTTTTCCAAACAGTGTTAAACTTGTTGACGTATCAATCGTACCATCGGTAATTGTAGCAATTACTGTTCCGTCTGTTTTGTTTATTGTGTACGCCATATACTATATTTATAAATCCTTTAATTTATCTGCTTTTGCAATTTCGCTTTCAATTTTAATGTATTCAAATGCATCGTCTTCTTCATAAACACGTTTTTGTTCTTCTGTTTCTTCTTTGATTGCTTTGATTTGTTCTTGCATTTTATTGAAATTTTCAGTGTTTGGAATGTCAGATTTATCCAACATCTCCATTAAAATGTTCATTTGTTTGTGTAATGGATACTGCTCTAATACTCTTAAATTGGCATTGAAATTTACTTCACTTTCTCTAATTATTGTTTTATCATGCATTGGTTTAACAGATCCAGTATTGTAATCACCTTCCCAATAATGAGTAGTGTTATCAAATTCTACTTCTTTGACTTTAAATTTAGTGGTGTCTAAACTATTAAGAATAAATTGATTGTCTTTTAGTGTGTCTGTGATGTCAGCTGTGAACACTCCGTTCTTTGCATTGAATAAAAATGTTTTCTTTTCGCTTGCCATTATGCTACCTTCCTTTCATTCATATCAAGTCCCTGCATGATACAAATACTATATTTTGGGGACTCACCTTCACCAATTTTAGTTACCGCGTGTGGAGTTCCTAGTTTCATTTGGAATAATGCTCCCGGTTTTTCATCTACTAAGTGTGCATTGCCTTGCTCGTCCCAATATTTAAAGTGTGGCTGGTCTGAATGTAAAAAAATTAGTTTGAAAAGCCAGTATGCGCCATCGCTGTCTTTATGTTTTGGAATATGATCACCAGGCATGTATTTGTTGACACAATAATTGAGTCTTGTTGTCCATTTCACTGGTATAGTTTTAAATATTGCATCTGTCAAATCTTTTGGCATATCATAATAGTGCAATTGGTGAAGAGAAGCATCTCCATAATTAGTGTAGAATGTTTTTGCGCCTGCTCTGGCTTTGAACAAATGGTCATATTTTTTAATCAATGCCATTACCTCATCTACATTACTCATATAATTTTCTATTTGATTAAACATTATCCTGACACGTACTCCCATGATGTTCCACCAGAATTTACTCTGTAAATTAAATCGTTGTTTCTTGTTGGATTTGCTATAGAAGGAGTCACTCCTGTTAGCACAGCTGACGTGCTGGAAATAGAAACAGTAACACTTACAGTTGTGGTTGCGATAGTATTTGGATTCTGTACAACGCTAGCTACATATGCTTTGGTTAAAGGTCTAAAATTTGCTACTGGAGCCAAAGTTCCTAATAATTCTGCCACAGAGCCTGAAGTGCCAGCACTGGCAGTTTGGTTTAGGCCAGTGGTATCCAAGCTAAAGTATAAATCTGCCTGTTTATCAACATATCTTTTTACTGCTTTTTCTGTGACCAACATAGAGTTTGAAGCATTTGTAAATACTCCATTTGCATCGCCACCTAACTCACCGTCTGTGGATATTCCTGTAACTGTGATTGAAGAATCTGCAAAACCTAAGTTTGTTGCCTCTACTGTGCCAATGGTTGCAGTTCCAGATGCGGATAATGTAGTCATTGAAGCAGTTGTTGTATGAAAGTTGGCAAATGTTTTACTGCTTGATCCTAAGTCATAAGTGTCGTCAGCTGTTGGAATAATAGCACGACTGTTTATAGTTCCTGTCATAGTGCCACCAGTTAACAACAAATTTAAACTTGCAGATCCAGTAATATTTCCTGTCACAGTTCCTGTTAATGCTCCTGTGAAAGCAGTAGCAGTAATTGTTCCGTCGACTTCTAATGCTGAACTTGGATTTATTGTACCAATTCCCACTCTTGATTCTGTACCATCTATAGTTAAAACTGTTGTGGTAACCCCACCATCATTCACTTTGAATGTTATATCAGTATTAGAAATAACATTTTGAATAATAGCTCCTGTGGCATCAACACTTAATTTTAGATCACTGTCTAGTCCAACGGTCAAACCACCATCGTTGACAACACCAAATGTGCCTGTAGTTGTATCATTTGCATTTGATTTAAGAAAGGTAGAAGCTGCTTCTCCGCCTAATGCATCAGAATCCGTGGATGTTCCTTGGAACTTTAGATCAGATATTGCAGTAGATAAAGTTATACCTTTTTTAATTGTTGTGAAACCAGATATGGACGTCTTTGGCGTAAACGTATCTTCAGATATAATTGCAATTTTATTTCCATCATTGAATAAATTAGTAATGTTTTGGGTAGCATCTGTTGAATCTAAAATGCTTTCAAATGTAAATCCATTTGTAGTCCCTGTAGTGCTTGGTGGACCAACTAGTATTGATGCTGATCCATTATAAAAATATAATTGTCCAGTATCTGAATCAACCCATAAATCACCTGTTGATATTGGACTAGGTTGATCTTGTTGATAAGGCACATTTCCACCAGCTGGTACAAATGCAGATCCGTTATATACTTTTAACCTAGTAGCAGTTTCGTCATACCAAATCTGTCCGCTTATAGGTTTTGTAGGCGCACTTGTATTTGAAAAATTTTCTAAAAGATGTAAAAAATTTTCCGCAATAGTTTCACCGTATCCAGCATATGATTTGCCAACAAACTTTAAGTCAGTTTGCGAATTTATAGTTCCGTCCTGAACTGTGTAAGAATTTTTACTTGCAGAACTATTTGTTTTGTTAACGGTGTAAGCCATTATTAGTATCCTGTGCTACTGCCTGAAGTTGTACCACTGATTGTGTTCGAAGTTGACACAGCAGTAGAGCTTGTTTCAGTGAATGTTGTTAAGCTTTGTATTCTTAATGTGTAATCAATTTGTATTAATCTGTTAAGTGATTTTTGCACAGGGTGGAAAACCACATGAGTTAAAAGTTTATTTGTAGATCCGTTTTCTGTGCCTTGCCAGCTTTTTAGTCCTAGCTCATCAAAAACAAAATCTCCATTAAAATTTGTAGTGTTATCAAATGCTGATTGTCCTGTTGGCTCACCATAATCTAAAGTACAAGTCACTACAATATCAGTATATTTGTTTCCTGCTGTATGTCTTACTTCCATTTTGTTTCTTGTTGTGTCTTTATTTGTTGAAGAATTATCATCAATTACTTTATAATAGGTTTGATTGTATAATGTTGCATTTGATCCAGTTGAGTTAGGGGTAAGATAAGTTATTATTCCTGTTGGATCAACACTTGTCCCACCGTTTCCAAATGCCATTTCATGAATATATCCAGTTGTCTTGTTTGCTAAACTGTTAGCAAGTGCTTGTGACATGTTTTCATAGTGTATTGCATTTCTTTTATCAACTATGATTTCGCCTGTCTCTGGATCAAAAATTTTAATATGTCCAGACATCATAACACCTGATTGGTCTTGCGGCTTTTTATGTTCTTCTTTGTGTTCGTTTTGTTTATTATCTTCAGTCATCCTAGTGTATTTATTCAGGTGCATTTGTGTCTTCTTCTGCTATGAATCTAGCAGGCGCAGAAGTAGAAGCCTGTAATCCTTTACCATCTGATGGATTACCATCTTTAGCTGTGTACCAAACCTGTCCTTTCTTGTGTAAGATTTTAATTTCCGTTTTGTTAGCAGGAGCAGTGGTCAAAGTGACCGCTGAAGTGCTTCCGTCCACAGAATAATTAACGGTTGAACCGTCCTCGCTAGTCAACAACAATCGTTGGCCACCAATGAATATGTCTAATTGACTAGCGTTGGTTACGGTTTGTGTTGTCGTAAATGTGACACTACTACCATCACCTGTGTGGGTATCTGTGTAAATGGTGTCAACATAAGGTATAGTTTGAGTTCCTGATGCGTCTACGACTTCTGCACCTGGGCTATGGTCCTTAATTCCTGTACCAAGCGTTCCACGTTTTAGTTGCCCTAAAAGTGCGCCTGTTTTTGTAAAATATTCAATTCTTTCTTTATCAATAAAAATCACGCCTGGTATAATAGTTCTCACTGTAGACCCATCCCCAGCATACATGATCATAGGATCTGGCAAAGTTGTACCATCCTTCACTTTGATCTGTTGATCTTCAGGATCAACTTGATCAACAAGTTCAGTTGTGCCAGCTTTGGATATACGTTTGTAAAAAGTCCTATTCAACATATCTTTAAATATTCTGAAACCTGTGGCACTGACTGCTGTTTCCAATGCAAAATACATAACATCTAATCTATCAGAACTTGTTATTGTTCTTCCAACCACAGTGATTGTGTTACCGCTTAGTGTATAATCAAAATTTGGAACTAATTGTTCACCGTTGAGCCAAACAAATGTGTATTGGTCATTTAAGGTATCAAATCTTAATTGGAATATTCCACTTGGTCTTCCTTCCAACACTTCTCTTCTTTGTTTCATGCCTAAGGCATTGTTAAAGGTTGTCACATTTAAGACGTCATTAGCACTAAGTCCTTGGCCGTCTGCGGTTAGTTGTGCTAGATCAAGTACAATATCATTTCCGTCATTTGAATATTGATTATCTACAATTGTAGAAATACATATTACATCTGTTGATGAAGGCACAGAATCGGTTACAAAGTTGACATTTTGGTTGCCTATGTCCACAGTATAGTGTGTGTTTAAATTTTTTTCAACTCCGTTTACAAACACCTCCACTTGCGTAGCTGATGTAATAGTTTTTGCTGGATCCACTGTTGAATCATCACTCAATCCAGTTGCAACTCCATAGGTGTATGTGCTTCCATCACCAGTATAATAAGTGTTATCAGGCCCACGTAACATCTTGCCATTGGCCTCTATCAAGGTCAATCCAGAAAAAGGCCCAATTGACCCTGGCGGATAAGTTAATGTTAATCTTGCTGTTGTACCGTCAAATGTAAATGCTTCAGTCCTCACGCTGGCAAAACTTCTTGTGCTTGTGGTTGACTTGTTGAAACCAGCAATTTGTATAAATGAATTTGCCGCTGGTATTGAACTATCGTCACCAAATGTTATGGTAACAGTGTTTGCAGTGATTGTTGATGTAAACGCTGTGGTTGGCACACCGTCGACAGTAACATATATTTCAGAACTTGTAGAATCTAAATTAAATTCGCCTCTTGTAGAAGTAGTGAATTGTGCAGTTGATCCATCTCCAGTAAATTGATCAAGCACTCTATAATTTTCACCTGATATAGCAAATGTTCTTGTTGCTACTACACTGTTCATAATTGGTGCCGTGCCAAACGTGATAGTTTTGTCTCCAACATTGATAGTATAATCAGTGGTAAGTTTTTTAATATCTCCGTTTACTGACACAGTGACTGAACCAAGTGTGCCAGGAAAATCGCCAATTGCAAAAGTTGTTGTTGATCCATCACCTCTATGATTTTTTTCAGATATGAATGGCACTCCTGATTCTGGAGACGTATAAACTTTGATATCACATGTATCAAACAGCTGGCCTGGAACATTTTCTTCTGGGGCATAACTTGTGTCTGGAGTGACAAAGCCATCTCCTTCAAGTAGTATATCAGATGGATTTGTTCCTAAAGCTGATTTAAATAACCCTCCTTTTACTATTGAATCCAAAGTTCTATCATCTGTTGGAGTGAGAACACCGTCATCATCAAATTCAATAAATTCAACCATGGCACCTTCGTTTGGCATTACCGCTAAACTAAACACAGTTGTAGATCCATCCCCTCTGAAAATATCGTCCGTCTTTCTACGTGAGCTGTCATTTTCTGTGATGTATACATGATATATTGTCCCTGCCGGAGGAGCAGTATCAAAAATAAATTTCTCGCTTGAACCATCGGCATAAAAAGTTTTTACTTTGGACGCACCATAATTATCAAATGGATAATCATACCACCCTGCTTTGTCCCAACCTTGTTCTTGTGAAAATAGTAATCCTGTAACCATTGTTCCGCCGTAGTCTACTCCTGACATCAATTGTGACAATTCATTACCTGGCATACCGGCTGTAGGGGCATAAAATCCTTTTGTTCTGTCTGCGGCAGTAAGTCCAGTTTCGTCACCATACAGCTTGTACAAATCCTTCAAATTATCATCAAAGTCTGGCGTAGATGTAAATGCATCAGTCACCCTATACAAAGTGTTATTGTATCTAATATATTGTCCGTATGCGTAGCTGGTTGTAGGCTCCCAATCGACCACAGACGATGCACTAGACACTCTATCAAATTTAATTGTAGTATCAAAATCTCTGACCAAATCGTTTTCTAAGTTTGCGTATAATTTTGCAGGATTGTCAGGCGCACTGCCATCCAGTTTTCCACCTTGTAATATTACAGCAGGGGTTGTTGTATAATTTTTACCACCACTTGTTAAGGTAATCTTGGTGACTACACCATCACTGACTGTAGCTGTAGCTGTTGCCTGTGAAGTATCTGGAGTTTCATACATTTTATAATCACCAGATTTGTTTGACATTGCATGATTCATTGACCCTGTTGGCATGTAGAAAGTTCCTGTAATGCCATCAAAAGTGTGAGAGTGTGACGCTCCAGAACCTCCATTTTGTGAATCCCATATATTGGCCTGTGTGGCACTGGTGAACAAAGGATAATAGTATCCATAGCTACCAGATGTGGTTCCGCTTGAACTGGTGCCTAATATTTGAAAAGGCCCTGTTGACGCAACTGTGCCACCAAGTATTATTACAGTTGGAGCAGTTTCATAACCAGACCCACCTGTTAAAATTGTCAAAGACTTCACATATTTTTTGTGATAGTCATTCCACATCTGCCAAGGATATTCTGTTAGTTTTGCCGTATCTTCTGACACATTTAATGGACGTATTTTGCTTTGATTAGCATCATAAAAAGGTGGATTATCAAAATCAGTAAATATACCATCTTCAGTATCTGTGCCAGTATAACCTAATTTGTATTCACGTAGTTTAGTTGCAAACGGTTTTACTTCATTGATATAACTTTCTACCCATTCGTCTGTCCCTTTAGTATAAGTTTTTCTTTGGTCTAACTTTCTTATGCTATTTTTTACATTAATAAATGATGTCTTGAACATCCAGTCTACATAAGTTTGTTCAGATAACACCTTTCTAAGGCCTGTAAAAAATAGTGTGTTATATTCAATTGCAAGTTCATTAATTAAAAGATCATCTCTTAAAGCGGTTAAAATATTTCTTGTTTCTGTTGACGGTTCTTGATCAAAAAAGTTATCATCAAAGTTATCACCACCAGCATATCCAGTAGCATCTTGGCTGTAATCATAAAGTTTAGTTGATAATCTTATTGTGCCATTCTCTGTACCAACATTTGTAAAGCCAGATGTAGTCTTCATGTATATTTTCCAACCACCAGTATCGGCTTGTGTAACCTTTACATGTTTTCCTATTTCAAGATCAAGTTGATCTAGTTCATACTCATAGGTAACAAGTTTATCAATAGGCGTATTTTCATCATGAATCATTTCATTAACATCAGGGTCAGTTCCGTACCAATCTACATAACTCCAATATTTTGATGTGTTGAAACTTTGTAATTTAGTACGAGTAAATTCAGTTCCGTCCCAAGTGTATATTGCCCAAAATCCATCTGATTGCTCATCTGCTTTGACAAGATATTTTACCGTACCTGATAAGTCTCTGGTGTCTAAATATGTAAGTTCAGCGTATGTGTCAACAGTGGCATCCCATTCCAAACTTGCTTCTGTAGGTTCTGGATCTGACGCATTTAAATTTTCTAGATTAATTGTGCCAGTCAATTGATTTTTCTTTAAAATATCATTTGCGTAATCTATAATTTCTTTTAGAGCGGCATATCGATCTGCGTACCAACTTTGTCTTGGGCGTGTGCTATTTCCATATCTTTCATTTATAGCTAAGGAAATATCAGGAACAAGATCACCTTCTGAATTTTTTCCAATTAATGAATCCCACCAACGTGTTTCAATTTGTGTACCTGGACGATAATTTTTATCACCTTCTCTGACTAATTTCCAAACTGAATGACTGTCACCTTCAAAATTATTTGTTCTAAAATCAACATTTAATTTAATACTATCATCACTTAAATTAGGGCTTCCACCAAGTATTAATTTATTAGTATCAGTAACTGCATAATACTTCAATTGTTGTTTGGCATTACTAATTAAATTTGCAATACTTTCAGTTGCTAGACGCCTTGCCACAACTGTATTATCAGGAATAAAGCTGGCATTACGTACCCAGTAGTAGTATACATCAACAAAACTATCTGAAGCGGAACTGTATCTTTGCTTCACAGTGTAATTTGTATCATCTGGATGCAAAGGTATACCATCTATGTACTGACTAGGTAAAACACTAGATTCAATCCATTCGTAAATGTGAACTTCTGATCCTGGAAAGACTGAGCCCCAATTGTTTGCTCGATATTCTTGTGTGCTTTGCTCGTACCATAACCATTTAATCTGCGATAGATCCCACCATACTTCTCCAATATGTGTTTCGGCCCAAGCTAATTTTGTGTTTATTTTTTCACCAAAATTATAATGGGCTGGATCCCATGTAGTTTTGATGTTTATTTCTCTGTCTGCGGCTCCAGGTATTCTTCCTTTGACAGGATCATAAAGTTCATAATAATTTCTTATTGAGTTATTACGAGAATCAAAATCAAATACTGTTCCTAATTTGTTAGTATCCATAAAGTTTGTTTCTGATGCAATATTTTTCCACGCAAATTCGCCAGCAGTTGTGCAATCAAACACTGTTGTTGTGCCGTCATTACTAATAATAGAACTTCCGTCTGACGTATCAATATTTCCATCGTCGTCTGGCGCTCCAACAAACACTGTGTTATCAATGATACAGACTCCTTTACCAAAATTGTCATCCTCAGATACGGCTGTTGTAACTAAAGTGTCATCAATCACATATTTTGTATTATATTTGGTGGCAGTAAAGGCGCCTCCCGAACCAACATTTGTGTCTACAAATTGTGTATCTTGTAAATCAAATGTTGTTTCACCCGAATCAAAACGCATATCTCTACTGTTTCCAAAATTTTCTGCACCTATTACAATTCTGTTTCCAGAATCATTTATATCTAAGCTACTACCAAATTTTAAATTTGTATTTGTTGTAGGAGCATTTATAGTTTGCTGAAGACTATAAGATAAAGTAGAGTCACCGTCTGCGTCCCATTTGTAATGATAAACAACGCCTGCATCTGCTTGATTGCCATTGTCAAACCCAGGAGCTCCTATTATTAAAGTTGTTCCGTCTTTACTCATTGCAAGTGTGTCACCAAAATTAGTGTTTAAAGTTGATCCGTCACTTGCCGTGCCAACTAATGTTTGAATGTAAGTAAATGAATGTTCAACACTGTCGTCATTAGACTGTGAAGTTCTTCTAAAAATTTCAACCATGCCGGCACTGCCAGGCGCCTTTGAACTCACAGCTAGTATATCACCATTATCGTTGGCGGCAATTGCGTGTCCAAAACGTTTCTCTGATGCTGGGTCATTACTACTAATAGTTAAATTCTGCACCCAACTGTCATAGGTACTTCCATCACTACCAATACTCCATTCATACATGTAAACACGACCTTCATTAGATTGGCCACCGTCAGCAAATCCTGGTGCACCAACAAAAAGATATTTGGTGGCAGTAGTTCTAACAGAGTCAGCTCCTGGTTCACTTATTTTATGTGACCATCCAAAATTTTGCGATGCAAGATCACTTGGTGGAGTAATTGTATTAAGTATTCCATAAGTGAATGTTGACGGATTCCATAGATATATTTTTATAAGTCCTGAATCATTGAAACGTGTACTACCATCTGATCCAATAGTGTTTGTAAAAGGTGCGCCTGCCACAACGAAGTTTTCATCAGTACTCATTGATAAAGAATAACCTAACTGACTTGTGTTGTCATCATTTTCTGTCATTGTGACTGTGGCTTGATTTGAAAACACAGTGCCAGCAGTAGATGAACTTCTAAACAAGAAGTGAACTTCACCTTGTGACTTTGTTGGAGCAGATACTACAGCCGTTCTGCCGTCATTTCTTGCAACAATTTGAAAGCCAAAATCTTGATTTGTAGTGCTGTTATCTGGAGATAATTTTTTAACTGTTGTGTAAGGATCTTGTTTTTCATAGACACGCCATAATCCAGAGCTGTCTGCATCTGCAAAAACCTTATCGCCTGGTGTATCATTTGCAGTATCTTTATCTATATAAGTTTCATGATCTAATAAATCATTTACATTATCAATCGAGTTCAACCTTACCGATACAAACTTATATAAGCTACCATAGCTTGATGCCGTTGAATTATCTCCTAGTGTAGGTAAAATATCAATTGCTCCGGTATAATCAATTAATAGTGTTCTGTGATCTATGACTTGTTTTACTCTGAATACGTTGTTTAGGTCAGGCAACTGTGCATTTCTAATAGCGAAATAATCAGATGTTTTAGTCCGTGTTCTTCCTGTGAGATTATGAGAGCCACTAAAAGTTATTATCATTTCAGTAGCATCATTGATTGGTTGTAGAAGCTCAACAGTAACTCCACTATTTGTGACCCTGTATACGTCCCAATCACTATTAGGTTTGTTGGCAATCCATATCAAATCGTTGGTTGATAGTTCATTGACATTTATCTCTAAAAGGTTATTCTCTCTAAATGCTGTCCTTTGGACTTGTGACAGTTGCGGATATCCAGCTGTTTTATACACTTGCACTGAATCACGATCAAATCCTTCTTGTGAATAATCGTATTGGCTAAAGGTGCTTGATGCAGTGTAGTCAATAGGCGAATAATGGAAATTTTGTTTTGCAATTCCTAAACTTCTGTTATAATTTTTTGAGAAAACTGGATTATCAAATAATTCAATACTTTGTGGTTCAGCCACAATTTCATTTTCGTTTAAGGTTATTTGTATGTTTTCCCTAGCGTCTGTGTTGCCAAATGTTCCAGATTTAATCATCCATTCAGGATAAAGATCTAGTGCAATATCAGATTCTTCGTACTGTGCTTTGAGTAATCTGTCAATAGCACTTTTAGTGCCTTTCTCCCTTATGTACCCTTGGTAAAATTTGTATTGTGAAATGTCGTTTACAAATAAATTTTCTAAATAATCTCTTGATTGATAACCAATAAGTCGTTGTGCCAATTGTTGCTGTGACTCATCAAAATTATTTGTTTCTAAATTATAAAAATCATTGAACTGTTGAATTTTGTAATCAAAATTAGGAATAAGTTGTGGTTTAGGTTTTTCACGTTTGTACATCCATTTTTCTGTAACAAATTTATTTCCTGAGTTGTGATTTACTTTTGCAACATAAAACTTTCCTTGATACTCCACAGTGTCACCTATTTTATAATCAGCATTGATAGCCCAATAGCTTACTTCCGCGGAGTCAAAAACAAAACCTGGACTATAATAATCACCATTCCAATTGCCAGATTTCCATCCAACTACCTTCAGCCTAGGTTGCCTGAAGCCTGTATATGGATCATATATTATATCTGAGAACACAGTTTTGTTATCAAACAATAATAAATGTTCCTTGACCACTGCATTAAGATCAATGTTAAAAAGTCCTACATTGTCAGATTTGATATCAACGCTAAATGTAGTTCCTACACGTTTTGTTGAAAGCTGACTGACTGGAATTTTGTTTCCGCCTGAATCAAGCATTGAGTAATCACCTGCTATATTTCTAAGTCGACCAACCACACTGTTTTCTGTTTTAAGTTCTAATCCTGCCGCACCTGGCGATACTGTGATTGCAGATCCTGCAGACCAATTTTGTGTGGTCCAAAATAAAAATTCACGTACAGCATTAGTAAAATCTAAATTAGTTTTGAGTTCACTAGTGTATTTGTTGAAACTGAAGCCTTGCTCTTCTAGATATTTGCCATAGCCAAATAAAAAATCTGCAACTTCTTGAATGGTATCAAAAACATAGCCATATGGAATTGTTTGGAAATTATCTTGATAATTTTCAAATTTTTCTACCGCTTGGCCGGCAACCTCTACACGAGATCCACTCACAGACTTACGTGGATAATAAAAATTGAAGAATGGTTTAGTAATTGAATAGCCTAAAACTTTATAACCACCAATAAGTGTTGAACCATCTTTACTAATTTCACTATTTTTTTCGATCAATACTCCAGAATAATTGTAAGTGTTAATTGGATTAGATGTTCTAAATAAAACTTTGAAATTTTCGTCCGGAATAAATTTACTGTTAGCACTAGATCCAGGAGAAATTGAATCTGTCAATATTTTTAAATTATCCTTATCAGAAAAACCACCAAGCTTATATGCCAATTGAATGGTTAAATTTTTCATTTTATTGTAAAAAAATGTAATTGGATCAAGATTTTGGAAAATTAAATAATTTACAACAAAAGGTTGATATCCCGCAGTTTGAAAACGTGTTGTAACACCAGTTGCGTTATTGGTACTAGTTTCTAAATGATATTTTGCTTTTGCTAAAGTTTGTCTTACACCTGTATCTTTGTCTATAAGATTATTTGCAACATTTAAAGAAAGACGTGAATTATCAAAAAATATTGTAAAGAATTTGGCTGGCTTACTTAAAGCTAACATTTTAACGGCAGAATAAGGATATGAACTTGATCTTCTCCAAGCTGTTTCAGCGGGACTTTGATCTCCAAATTTGAAGTGATCGTCGATGCCTGCAAAGTTGAAATTATCAATTAGTCCAGTTGCAATTGGATCTAATAAATTTCCAGATGCATCAACAGGCAAATATTTTTTTATATCAGGTTTACCATATCTACCTGTTTTTGTTTCAATCGCTGTCCATAAAATATCATTAGCACTTGTGTATGGCGCTGGTCCATAAGTATCTTCCCAAGTGCTTGGTTTTTCTGAAAATCCAAACATTTCCCATGGTCTTGTATGTGGACTATCTGTGTCATAAAAGTATTTGTATATTCCACGCCAATAACCTGGTAGCGTTGTTTTGTTAAGCCTATCTGTTGATCTGCTATAGTTGTAGGTAAAAGGTGTTGCTTCTTTAAAGACTGTGTTGTTGATATATTGTACTCCGTTACGTCCTGCCCATGTATAAAAATCAGGACCCATTATCTCAGTAACATCATTTAAAGAATATTCGGTACTGTTAAATGCACTTGGTGTGACATCATCAACATTTAGAAGTGTGGCATCGTAGGCAGTTTTACAATTATTATAAATTCTCTTTTCAAGTTCAAGTATTAAATCGTCTCTCTCATCTCCATAAGATTTAATAATTGACCCATCGTGTTTTCTTATTACAGTTGTTGACGTAAGATATGTGTCATCTGTAAACGTTTGAGGCGTAAATTTAGGATACATTCCAAGCTTTGTAGGTGTAGGAGGAATGTAACTTCCAGTAGTATCTTCATAATCTTTAATTTTAATTTTATCACCTGCGGCCAAAGTGGACGTAATATTAATACTATCATCCGTGGTGCTAACTGTGTAATCGCTATTTAATATTAGTTGCACATCGTTGACATACACGTACAAAGCTCTATTGCTTAGTGTTGTTGTGGAAAAAATACTATCGATTGCATACTCTGTGATACTACTATCCTGTACAGTATAGTTTCTTACAGATACGTTTTCCCCATAACCAACCATATCTTCGTAATAGAATGGAAATGAACTGTTTTTTCCTTGCGAGATTGCAGAAATTATTTCGTCTACTCTATCCGCAGGTACGCCTTCATATGCTGTGCCAACAGCGTATGTTAAAAATGAATTATACCATTTTTCATACTCCTGACTTGTATATTCAATCGATCTAATTACATTTGTTTGCTGATCAATCAAACCAAAAACCGCTGGTAACAAACTGCCATCGTGTTGATGTATCCTTCCGCCTTTTAATCTTGCGTCTGGCTTATCACGTAAATTAGATGTGCCAGGAATTACGCCTGTGACATCAGAATTTTTATCTAAAATATCTTGAACATGCCCAAGTATTTGGCCGTATGTAAATGTGCCTAATTGTAAATTTTCTGCATTTGTTTCTAAATTTTCAGGAATCTCATAAATGCCTTTATCAGCAACTTTTTCAGCACTACTGTAACCAGCTATTCTTATTTGATCACCCACTTCGAGGTCCTCATTAAATTTAACGTATTTGTTTACTGTTCCAGAAACTAAAGTATAATCTGTAGTTAGATCTTTGTTAACAGCATTGACTCTTACAGACAACTCGAGATCTGTTAGTGCTGATGAGTTTTCATAAAAATCAATTGGAAACAGTTTTTTTTCTGTGGCACCAACCACAAAAGTTCTAATTACTCTTTGTTTGCTATCAATTGTTCTTTTGACCCATGCACCTTTATTATTATGAGTAGTGGCACTAGTTGTATAATGTAAGTGGCCTTCTGCTAAATTTTTTGTAATTGTGTCGGCATCTGATTTATATGTAAATGTACCAGATGTATGATCTGAATCAAAAACAATATCACCAACATTATTAATGGTATTATATTTTACTTTTATACCCAACACAGTGTCTTTTGTTGCTGAGTCAGATGTTGCAAAAGCAAAAACTTTTGCACCTTCAAAGGAGCTATTTGGATATGTTGTTGGATCATCAAAACTTATATGATTGTTATCAAACATTGAAAACAAAGGTTGTTGATTAACCTCTGTTTTGGTCTGGGAAGTTTTCCAAGAAGTCGACGCACTATCATAAAAATATGTTTTACCTTGTTGGTCTGTACCAAACTCTACATATATAGATTCAAGATTGCCTGGTGTAGTGTCTGCTGTCTCTGTTAAATTAATTACAGCAGTTGAATCTCCCGCTGTTACAAATTGCACTTCATAAATTTTATTTTTTACAATTGGATCAGTGTCAGCACTAAAAATTACACGCATTCCATTAGCTAACGACACTCCGTCAACAATGTAACCAGAGGTACCGACAACATTGCTGAATGCATCTTTTGTAACATTGTCAAACAAAGTCACTGAATTTTTTGCTACGGTGCCATGATTATATAATCTTAAACCTGAATCAAATTCAATAATTGGACGTTTTGCTCTATCTGTTTCATCTAATGATGCAGTGTAACCGCTTGCTTCAGCAGTCTTTTCAATTACACTTTTATGAAACCATCTATTATACCTTGACCAGGCATTTTGATCTAAACTATCTCTTTTAATGGTTATATAATCTTTTGCTTCGGGTCTATAAAAAGCTTTGGAATAAGGACGTGAATCGTACACCACAGAATCATACGGTATGGTGCTTTCGGTTGCATAACTTTCAGGAGTTAATAAATTACTAGTATCTGTTAAAGTAATTGCATCACCAACTCCTTCTACATAATATTCTTTGTTTTGATATTCTGAAGATACTTTTGTATTGCTAAATTTTATTTTCATTCCATTAGATAAATCTAAAGTTCTAAGGCTATAATTTTTCACTCCAATAAGATCATCAGGAATAATTTGCGTTGTATCCGTTACAGATTTAACTTGGAGTATACCATACATAGATTCTGTAGTGGCTGACTGATAATACAATGTATCTGGTGCAGTAGTTGGCACTGTGAAAGTAACAGTACCAGAGTCTGTACCATTATTTGTAACTCCTGTAGTATAGATAGTTGATGTGGATCCGTCCGCTGATACTTTGTCCTTGTATGGCTCAGTCATTATCCAAAATGGATCGCCTTTTGCATCTACAGAAAATTTGTAAGTGTTGCCCCTATACAAAGTTACAATTGGATTTCTTTCATTTTCTTTGTGTGGGAAGTTCCATGCCCTAGCACTGCTTCCATCATCAGGCCATGACTTTGCCTTGAATTCAACTGTTGCATTTGTTCCTACAGAATCAATTTCAATTGGGTTTGGACCATCAGGAAGCCAATAGTATTCCCTATAATTGATAAGTTTATCATAATCAATAGCTGGATTCCAGGCATAAACAGTTTCTTTGTTTAACCTGTCATGATTGTTTGTTTTTGCTCCAAAATATTTTAGTTGATTAATATAATCATCATAAGTTCCAGTGAACTTTACTTGATCTTCTGGATTGACACTAGTGGTGTCTTTATCTGTATAGGTCACAGTAGGCTCTAATTGATATGCTAATCTATCTTTGTCTGTGGCCAGTATGTATCGATCTGTATTCTTTCTGGTATAGGCATCTTGCCTTCCTATAAATCCATCTAATCTTTCTAAAGCCCCCTTTTGTATTAATGGATCAAGAGTGCTTGATAAGAATCTCTGATTGGCATCTGTTCTGTAAAACGCCGGAAGTTGTTGTACTGTTCTGCGAAGTTCAGAATTGCCTTCTTTTACAATTCCTTGATTTTGAAGTGCACCTATCTCGTTATCAGCCATTAGTATCCTGCTCCACTACTACCGCCGCTTGATGATGAGCTAGATCCTGATGAATAAGAACCTGATGTAGTGGAACCTGATACTGAAGAACCAGTTGTAGTTGTTGCTGAGGTTGATGCTGTGGCAGTAACAACTGTACCTGACGCACTTAATTGATTTGCGCCAATGGCAGTTATTATGCTTACATCATCAACGGTGGCCCCACTGATAAAAATTTCGTCTGCCGCACAATTTATTTGGAACAAAGACCCAAAACTTTGTCCTGATTGATTAGGCACAATTACGACTGTTAATAAATCTGGTGCTAGCTGATTATGTATGTACGCGGCTAGTTCTGTAAAATAAAAAGGATCTCCAAAATCCCAATTATCCAAAGCAAAAAATTCATTTATAGCGGCTATAACACGTGTTTTAATAACAGCATCTGTAATATTTGTTCTAGTATTCTTGACAACTTTGAACGTTGCTTGTAATGCTTCATCTGCGTTAGTACCAAACAAAATTTTATATTTTACTGGATGATAAACAATTTGATCAGATAATGATTTTAAAGGATCCAAAAATCCTGAGTAATTTATTCGTAATTGATCAGGCGTTGATTCTGTTGGTTTGGTACCACCATCTTGCAAGTAGACTCTAAATAAATTATCATATGTTCTTTCTAACATAAAAACATCCACTATATTTGAAACACTAGGGTCAATTCTCGTGTCTTGGCCAGCATTGTGCTTGTATTGGAAGTCCAAAACACTGCGGCCTCTTCTAGCAATATAATCTGTACTAGTTGATAGTGTATTAGTTGTTGAATCGTATTTTTTAACTACGTTTTCTGCTTCGTCGTAAAAATAAAATAATTGATCATTTGAGTATGTCCCTGCACTTAAGGTTATATCAGATTCATTTTCTGATACTATAAAATTTGTTGCCGCATAAGGTCTGTATCTCTCAATGTTATTATACGATAGATACTTTTCAAAAAATACAAATTTAGTTGTAATGCTTGTATCTGGTTCAACCACAATGTCAAATAGTTCAGGATTATCTACAACTCCGTCGTCATCGTCGTCAAAAAAACCAACTTCAACTTTTCTGTTGTCTTGAAAACCGTCTGCCTCAGTGATTGTGTTTACTACTGCCCATTTAATTGGATATCCAATTGAATTTCCTGTAGATACTAAACTGTTTGTTTTTAAAATTTTTATTGTATCTTTAACTGATTTACCAGTTTTGTAATCGAATATTTTTTCTTCTGTGTCGTAATGAAACTTATTTTGAGATTCGGATTCAAACACGTAAATTAATTTACGATAATTTACAGTGTATGTGTTTCCGTCGTTAGTAAATTTAAACCACCAGCTGGCATCTAAGTTTGTCTCTGTTGTTGATCCTGCATTACCTAAACTGAAAATTGAACTATCACTTAGGTTAGTTGCGGTGATAACTTTCCATGATTCTGTATCAACATCATATCTTAACGCAAAAGTTTCATATGCCTCTATTCTATCAATGATATCTGTTTTAAGAGTATCACCTAATGTTGTTGTAAGATTAGGGAAGATAGCACTTACACTTGCGCCATTAGGTACTATATTTGCCAAAGTCACAGGGCCTGCTCCTGATTCTAAATTACCTGTACCACCATTTGCTCCATCGTCTACCACAGCTCCAATCTTTGCCCATAGTCTATCTTCTGCATTGTCTGTGCCTGACGTAACTAATTTGTTGTTTAGAAATTCTCTAGTATCAGGAGAAACAAATTTTACAAGAGATCCTGGTTTGGCGTACTTGAAATTTGATGTGGCAAAATCTCCTATAGCCAATGCTCCTCCAGATGTAAAATATCCAGTATTTGTATTTGTTCCAGTGGTACTTGAATTCCAAGTAGCATTTAATGAACTTAAATCTTTAGTTCCGTATTTCAAATAATAGAAATGGCGACTATATGGTTCTTTAATTTTTGCTTCAACATTGTTATTAATTGTTGTCCTTATATCATTACGTCCTGTAAAGTTAAATGTAAACTGTTGTGTGCTTTCTTCTCTATACAGTATACCGTCCTCAGCGAACACACTTACATTTGAATATGCACCGGTAGGATCTAAAATTTCTTTTGCTCTTGATATACCCGAAGCGGCTCTGTTTACAGATCTAACTTTGATAATTTCTTGTGATGCACTCAAAGGAACCACTTGATAATCTTCAGCAGTAACCATCCTATTTTGTGAGTAGTACACCTGAGCGGCTTTTTCTTTTATCGATTCATTTGATTCTGTGGCCGCACTGTTGTATACGCTGGCACTCAAACTCATAGTAACTGTAAGAGTCTGTTGTGATCCATTTGCATCTAAATATGGTATCCCTATTTGAACATTTTGTATATCGGATGGTTGGATTGCAAATTTTGCGTTGTCACTTATTCTATAATAGGCCCTGAAACTACCAGAAGGTAAATTACTGAAATTTCCATCACCAAACACTAAATCAATTGTGTCATTATTTTTGGTGATTACATTGTAAATATTTCTTTCATTTTTAGACAAACTATTATAAATTGCATTGTTTCCCGATAATGCAGGTACCTGTGTCCATTTTTCAATTATTTGACCAAACTCATCTAGTTTAAAAAGCCATACATCAGAATTGTTAATGTTAGCAGTATTGATAGGTTTGACAAAATTAGTAACAGCAGTTTCAACTGTAAAATCATTTGATTGAATTATTCCTTGTTTAAACAAAAAGAAAAAACCAGTGTTATTCGATCCGTCACCTGCTCCATCTGATCTATAACTGTATGTCAGGCCGGTACCAAGTATAGGATCTGCCTCATATATTGACTGAGATCCAGATATTGTGCTTGGAGTAATTTCAAAATTTCTTGTAGTGCCACCAACGTCGGCATTGAATGTAAAAATTGGAAGATCAGTTTGATTTGAACTAATTGTATAAATGTCCGTTTCTATTCCACCAATGGCACCAGATTCCCGTGGCTTTCCAAACAACTGTCCAGTTTGATTAGCCGCATTCATGACACTTATAAATTGTTCACGATAATTTGAATTGGCATTGTCATTCCAAACTATTGTGGTGTTTGCTAAATTTGTTCCTGTGGAATCAACAACATCTTGTGTGGTAGCAACAGAATCCATTTTTAACAATCCAACCGCAGGCTGATTTCTTTTGGCATTGTAACTGATCAATCTTGCTAATCTGAGTATTGAATCACGTCTTTCAGCAGTTTCTAAAAAATTTTCTCTGGCATTGAGATCAACTCTGAATGAAAGTGCTTGAGCTATATAGGCTATTAAATCAATAAGTGCAATGTATTCTGAACTTTCAACATAATCATTAAAGTCATCTGGGTAATTTTCGCGTAGATAGGTGACCATCGTTCTACGAAGTGTTTCAAAATCATAGCTTTTGAAGTCTGCCTGTTGGAAAGCTTGATAAATTTTGCGCCATTCCTCGGCTACTAATAATCTGTTCTGTCGTTCTGTTGTGGCCATACTGTTTGTACGGATATTTATGTTTTAAATTATAGGCGTATATTAAGATAGGCGTGCTAGCTGTTGATCATCAAAATTCAATCTTAGGTTTTCAGTGATATCTAACGGGCGATATCGTATAGTAGCTTGGACTGACAGTCCCTGTTCAGCTTCATTCACTGTTATATCTTCAGCTTCTAAGCGTTCATCTGCTTGGAAATTTTGTGTAAGATCTTCAATAATAGCTTCTTTAAGGAGATCTGTAAGAGGTTCAAACAGCACATCATATATTATTGTGCCAAATTCTGGATTTTCAACTCTTTCACCTTTTCTGATGGATAAACGGTTAATTAAATCCTGCTTTGCCACTTCAAAATCATATATTTTGTATCCTGATGTTGTGGCTCTAGAACTAAACCCTTTATGGGTAACTCCTTTACCGTTTGCTTTTCCTGTTTCAGATCCGTATGCCATATTACATATTTACTTTAGAAATACTTCTTAAGTTGACTGACTCCTTGAGCAACTGCATCTTTGATTTTTGATGCAATAATATTGGTCAATTTATTTTTTATTGCAGTTTTAATATTATCTGCATTTGTTGTAAGATTTTTTAGACTTGTAATATTTAATTTTAATTTTTGATCAAGACCTGTCAACAGATTTATGGCTTTAAGAATCTCATCGGGATCTCCAGGCAGTCGTATTTTAGATAAAACTTTGTTCAATTCATTATTCACCATCGAAGAATTTTGGCTTAAAATACTAGACAGTTCCGCGGCGTCAATGTTTGGATTTTTCAACAGTAAAGCTTTCAGCGGTGCTGACTGTAAATTTGGATTTTGCTTGATCAGATCCTCAATTGCTTTGTTTTTTAGATCTCTCAATAATGAGTCTCTTGTTACTCTTTTGTAAGGCTCGTGTGTAGGAAATTCAGACACAGTTGTTTTTGTACCACCAGATGCTTCATTGGTTCTAATTCTTGTGCCATCGGTTGGCGCAATGGTGTTGCCATCTTGATCTTTAGTGATTACATCCACTGCACCAGTTGCAGTGATGCCAACTCTAACATGATTTGGGTTTAGCCATCCAGGTCCCCAAATACTCCTTGGTGGAACACTATTAAAATGCACTTGTCCAGCAGATGATAAATCTATTCTCTGCCCGGCACCATGTAATTGTTTCATTGGCGTATAAGAGGAAATTCCAAAAGCGCCATAATGTCTTATAGCTCCACCCTGCGAAGCACTTAGTATGCCAGACTGTCCCATGGTATGCACAAACTCTTCTGCATTAAGATTTATATCAGTCTCAGCCGTGATTGACACTTTGTTTTTGGCATGTAATTGTATGTTGTTGTCAGCGTGTATATTGAAATCGCCTTCTGTACGAAAACTTATTCCTTGATTGCTGTAAACATTAATTTTGCCGTCTCGGTCCATTTCAATCCAGGCCTTACCTGATCCATTCGCAAGATATACCACTCCTTCTGAATCATGCATCAATAATTGATGACCTGATGATGTTCTTAATCTAGTCAACTGATTGTTGCCCAATACATCACCGTCGTCCATTACAAAAGAATGACCTATGCCTCTGTCAGGGGTCACAGGTGCATTGTCAATACCAATATTCAATGATCGCGAGTCTGCCAATACTGGCCCAGGAGTACTCCAACCAAACACATTGCTTGGCGATTCCCTCCTAGCAGAACTACTGGTTGTGCCACGCACAGGATCTTGTACTAAGCCTGCCATATGTAATTGATCTGCTAATTTTACGTTCAACGGTAGTTGCCATTTATTAAGTGCAGATAATGTTTCACCTGATCTAATTATGCCTCTGTTTTTTTCTCCAGCTGGCAAAAATTTTGCACCGTATTTGTTAATTTCAGGATCACTAGATTGGCCTGGTGATGGAAACTCACCGGCTGTGTCCATGCCTTCACCTGTATTAATGTTTGATGCTAGGCCAGGCACCATATGGTTTGTAACAGGATCTTGAATACATCCAATCCAGAATGCAAGATTTTTGTTTGGTTCTCCCTTGGCAAAAATCACCAACACACTTGTATCAATGTCAGGTGGGATGGCCCACATTCCGTAACTGGCTTGTGATTTACTATACGACAGAGGATCGTTTGGATCTACAGAATTAATACTTTTTGCCCCATAAAATGGTGATAGATATCGACACCAAACAACTTGCTCCGAGGTTGGGTTTTCTGTGTTACTTAAGGCAGGAATGTTTACTCCCAGTCTTCCCATTTTTAAAGGGTCTTCTGTGTATTTTACCTGTCCTATAAATGGACCTCCAGTCTCATCAATAAACTTTTCATTGAATATTTTTTGATTATCCTGTGTATCAACAAATCCTCTTTTATCTTCGTACATAATATTAAATATCTTTTTTATTCACCTCTCATATTTTTTATAACACCGAAGGCGGATTGTCATCCCCATATGGGATGTCTGGTGCACCAGAATAAACTCGTTGTAAAAATGGTTTTCCTTCTCCGTCCTGGTTCAATAATCTATTACAAGTCAACACCTGGGTAAAGGCATTTTCACTGATTGATGATTCTATTCTAGCCACATGATACGTGCCAGTAAAAAAGGATTGTTGTTCTTTTGCTTTTTTATCAAAAAACATTGCACCTTTAATTTGATTCAAATCTGTTGGTAATCTGTACTCTAAAAAAATAATTGGCATAAAACTATCAGCGTTGAAAGATTCATATGTTTCATTGAAAGGCAAACTCCTCGGACTGCCACCTAGGTGGGTTCCTAGGCGATCTCCTGTGGGTGTGTACATGTCTTGACAAATATAAGCCGGATCCCCCAAAATTTCCAATTCAATTTTTAACATATCCGCCTGAGGATTTGTCAGATAGTCCATGAATTCTTGACTTTTTGCAGTCAACGGAGATTCAAGATCTGCAGAACTTTTGCCTTTACGTGTTGAAGGGTATGCTCTGACACCTAATATATTTTTTTCTGTAGCTTCCTGCCCTACTACTGAGATCTTTACCGCCTGACTGTCTTTGGCGACTAATCCAGGTTCCACTTTCTGCTTTGGATCACCAGTGATATTACGCTGATAAAAAGCAGTTTGATAAAAAATACGTAAATTTTGCACATCTACGTTTTCTCCTGTATAAATGTACCTGTATTTTTTTTCTACTTGGTCCTCTAAAGTTTTAGTGGGCACAGTTTGTCCAGGTTTTAAAAATTTGTGTACTGGTATACGATGAGGTATGGCAGTAAATTTAAATGTTTTTGGATGCATTTTTGTGATTGGATCAATTTTAGAAGTATCTTGACTAATATTAGTTTTGATTTTAAACCAAGGCACATAAGGATTTTGATCTATTAGTCGTGATAACCTTGCTTGTTGATCTGGCTGGTTTATAATACGAATTGCATCTCCTTCAGAGATTCTTTCGCCAGCAGGTCCCTGTCCTGTGGCCAGTTGCACAAATGATATCCAAAAATTGTTTGTTAAATTTAATAAGAACGGTGTGTTCCTAATTACATCTTCAAAATTTTTCACAATGCTGGTGCCCTCCACAATGGAAATACCCATTTCAGTTGAAATTGTTTCTGTTCCTGTATTTTTTTGAGTTTGTTCTGCTTGATTTACTCCGTCTGCCGCATTCAATTTTTGCTCAGGAAATTTTAGCATTTCCAATGTGATAGCACTTTGTCTCTTTCTTTGACCTGCCAAGGGACCGTTAACAAATACATAAATTGGGTCTGAAGCCGAACCAGTGGCGCCTATGCCTGTTGCGAACTGAATGTTGCCGTTTTTTAGTGCTTTGGCAATTTGTTGTGCTGTAGATAACCCTGCCAAATTTTCTTTTCTATTTGCTATGCTGTCTGCTATAGATTCAGTTCTATTAATAGTTTTGTCTGGATTAGCAGGCAATCTATCACCTATGATATTGAATAGCTCTCTGTCTACCTCAAATATATACTTGTCCCAATACTCCTTAGTGCCTCTGTGTCCTTGACTTGACTCAGCCGCCATCATAACATTATTCAACTGGTTTTCTATCTTTCGAATATATTCGCTAATACTACTGACTTCCAATTGTGCTTGTGTTCTAGGAAATTTTATTTCGTCTGAATGTACCCTGTCAGCATATGGCACGGCTATGACATTATATTTGGCGCCTCCTGCATCAACTTCAAATTCAACATTTGTAATAAAAATAGGAATTTTTCTTTGTAATCTTTTTTTATTTTGTCCAATGTTGTGTATTTTTCTTCCTTGATTGTCGTATCCAACAAAATCAATGGTGAGTAAAAACGGTGCGTCCATGTAGTCTTTGAAGCCCATTCGAAAAGCCACTGCACGTATTTTTTCAATAAATGTGATTCCATAAGGTTCAACCAGTTCAAATTCCATTTTTGAAAAATCAGCCAGGTTCCGTTCATTGTTAGGACTTGGCACAGAAAGAATATTAACATTTTCAAAAAATATATCATGAGCTCGATCAAGGATTTCAATGCCTTCGTTATAATCAGGATTGTTCCTTTGTTCCCGTAATTGATTTTGCTCATATTTTTCCTGAATAGATTTGGTTAATGGATTTGAAGACGAGACCTCAAATGTAGAAATCTCCCCTCCTGGCAGCTCATCGCCTTTACCTATTCCGCCACTGCGAGCAATAATGTTCAGTAATGAGTCAGTCAAAAATGTCTTATCATCAATTTGTTTTTGACTAATTCCGGATAAAGTGAACAGTGTGTTGTACGAAGCAAATTCGTGTAGTCTATTTTTACGTGCCACTCTACACTCCTAAATCTGTGCGTATGTTTCCAGGTTTTGGTACTTTGATAGTGACGCCGGCGGCAAAGTCATAAATGGGGTCCTCAATTACATCCGGATTTCTTTGAGCAAACACCCACCATAGTCTTGGTGTTCCGTATAAGTCAAACGCCAACAAATCTGGTCTGTAAGCATATGTGGCATTCAATGTGACTTCGTCGTCATCGCCTTCGGCAGTGATAGGTCTTGGTACAAATAGTTCCAAGTTAACTTTGTTTTGAGGAGTAGCAAAGTACGGTGATGTAGCAGAATATTTGGCCATTAAATAAATCCTATATTTTCGCCATTGACATTGATTTGTCCAGATTTTGCAAAATCACTGAGACTAAATTGTGATACAGAATCTCTCGAGTACACAGGTGTTACCAATACAGATATGTTACTCAAAGTTGGAGCCCAGGTTGATCCCCTATCAGCCAATGTGACATCTCCTGGAATTCCAGTTCCTCCTCCAAATTCTCCAAAGCCGTCTTGGTCAACAAAACCGTTCTCTGGTTTATAATTTACAGTTCCTTTGCTAGATATATAATCTATACCTGATTGCAATTCTACGTTGAATGTGTTTACTACTACAGGGACATTTTTGAACACGTTTTCACCATATCCATTTAAAAACAACACTGGCGGAGGATTACCTTTCAGTGATGATTTCTTGCTTCCAAAAAACATTTTGGTTACTAATCTTAAGAAATGCACGGTAGCCACCCAATGACTTGCGTCTTCTTTATTCTGCACAGGAAATTCGCCAATAATATTGATTTGATCAACTTGTGAATTCTGATAAGCTTGAAAAGGATAATTGCTGTGTGTTTGTGCTAGGGCGTTATAATTTGCAGAGTGCTGAATTATACATGAAGGCGTCAACGGCCAAAACATTCCATTGCTGGGCACTAACGGAGCCAAAATATCTTCATTGCCATAGGTAGGTGAAGATGGTGTAAAAATTGCCTGTCTAAGTTCATGAGCTTGCGGGGGCAGTGTTAATTTCACACGCCAGTCAGTAGTGCTAGTGCTACCTCTGAATCTAGCACGTGTGGTTCTGATATCACTTTTACCGTCCAGACCGACACCTTGTAATCTTGCCACTGTTCGATTAACTGCATCTAAACCGCTTTGGACTGTTTTGCCTAAAGTTTCTGCACGTTCTAGTATTGACATTTTTTGGTTGCTATCCTTTGTTAAATTTCGTATACTTTACTGTATTTATAGGCACAATAATAGGCGCACTTTATATTCCATACGGCACGATTCAACAGACCTGTTTGTGGTCACTTTAACTTACATGAAAGATAATTATGAAACGAGTGAAGTACCTAAACAATCGAGATCTGTTGGCCCAAATACACGCCAGTAAAAACACTTACTGTTCGTACGTGGCACCTGAAGATGCACAATATGACCTTATTGTTCCAAACTTAAAAAAAATAAACGCCAACGCCATAGCAAGAGCCAGAAAAGCCAGATCAAAACGTCTCACTCAGGAAGCCTGGCAACAGGCCAAAGACGCAGGGCTAAAAAAAATAAAATTAAGCGATTACACTGTCAGCACAAGAAAAATTGACAAAAGCGATCTTGTGTTTAGAGTAATGACCTACGATCATATACCAATGGACGGTGACAGAAAGAAAAATCCAAAAAGTGTAGCCGATCATCATAGCCGAGTAAATTTTCCGCCGTTCCAACACTACAGATATGACAAAAAAGGCAAACTGAGATGTGTTGGTAAATCGCATTGGATTGGTGGAATGAGCAACGGATACTTTTCAGCTGATCACGGCAAAATCACAAACAGTCTAGCAATGATGTTTATGAAATTGTGTGAACGTTATGGCACAAGATCAAACTGGAGAGGTTACACATACAACGACGAAATGCAATCGCAGGCACTAATGCAACTGTCACAGATTGGATTACAGTTTGACGAATCAAAATCAGAAAATCCATTTGCATACTACACTGCCGCTATCACAAATTCATTCACGAGAATTTTAAATATTGAAAAGAAAAATCAAGCTATCAGAGATGATCTTTTAGAAATAAATGACATGATGCCTTCATTTACAAGACAGGGAGAAAATGAACGCTCGTCCCCCACTTTCAAAAAGAAAATGGCCACAGCACACGGAGATGTAAAAGTGGTCAACAAAACTGGTCTTGTCAAACTTAATCGCCAGCTACGCAAAGATGGCAAATTGGATTTTGATCAGGTAGGATATAAAAAAATTGATATTACAGGACACAAACCACCTGTTAAGAAAAAATGGTAACATATGTTTTTTAAAAAAGTCGCTTGTTTCACTGACATTCACTTTGGTATGAAAGGCAACAGTCGAGTACACAACGATGACTGTGAAGCATTTATAAACTGGTTCATTGAGCAGGCCAAAGCACACAACTGTGAGACTTGCATATTTTTAGGTGACTGGCATCACCACAGAGCATCAACTAATGTATCCACAATGAACTACACAGTGTCCAACATGGAACGACTAGGACAAGCATTTGAAAAAGTTTATGTAATTATGGGTAATCATGATTTGTTTTACAGAGAAAAAAGAGAAATCAACAGCATGGAGTTTATTAGAAATATTCCCAATGTGCATATTGTTAATGAATGGATTGTGGAGGAAGATGTGGCAATTATTCCATGGGTAGTAGAGGACGAATGGAAACGCATAGAAAAAATGCAACAAAAATATGTGTTTGGACATTTTGAACTGCCTTACTTCAAGATGAATGCCATGGTAGAAATGCCAGATGTGGGAGGAATCAAAACAGAACATTTTGCCAATTGCGGCATGGTTTTTTCTGGACACTTTCACAAAAGACAACAAATGAAAAATGTCACATACATGGGCAATGCATTTCCACACAACTATGCAGATGCTTGGGACGACGATCGTGGCATGATGATACTAGAGCATGGTGGGCAACCAACATATATCAACTGGCCAGACATGCCAAGATATATCACAATAAAAATAAGTGAACTTTTACAAGATCCTGAAAAGTATCTTAAGCCAAAAATGTATGTGAGAGTCACACTAGATATAAAAATTAGCTATGAAGAAGCAAACTTTGTCAGAGAAACATTTATTGACAAATACAAATTAAGAGAATTGCAATTGATCCCTGAACAAATTGAGCAGGCACAACAACCAACTGTGGATGTGCAAAAGTTTGACTCTGTGGATCAAATTGTAATTAAACAACTGCAAGGAGTAGATTCTGAAACATATGATAAAAATGTTCTTACAGCAATCTATAACGATTTAGATGTCACGAGTCAGTAAAAAAAAATTATTAAAAATTTTACAAGGAGAATATGATCCTCCTTCAATGTCAAAGGATAGTGTGCTAGAATATTTGAATAAAAAATACACACAAGAAGAATGGCTAAAAGAATATAAAAGGTGGAAAAAACAACATAATGCTAAAAATTAAAGAGCTTACAGTAAAAAATTTTATGAGTGTGG
>CENP01111405.1_pt1 | contig 30024 bp, 30 predicted proteins | sample 361281 | NCBI WGS metagenome assembly CENP01 (sample SAMEA2591122, study PRJEB7988) | marine metagenome | biome: marine biome (ENVO:00000447); feature: deep chlorophyll maximum layer (ENVO:xxxxxxxx); material: saline water (ENVO:00002010), including plankton (ENVO:xxxxxxxx) | depth 70 m | reverse complement strand
ATGGTTTTATTTGGGTATTTTTTAAATGGTTTATTTAAGTTGTTCTTAGCTCTGAACGTAATTATGTCGGCATTTGGATATGTTTGAAATGATTTAATGATAATATTTGCAAAATTTTTTTCAAAAATCACGTCATCATCACAAAGTAAACATATGTCAGCATTTGATTTATTTATTGCAAAATTTCTACTATTTGACAGACCATTTGATGGAATATTATAATAAGCAAATGAATGTTTTTTGTAAGAAGGTTTGAAATTTGATTTTCTTTTGGTCTGATCAACCAATAAAATGCTGAATTGATTAGCATCACATTTATGAAACATCTTATCTAAAAAATTAAAATTTTTCTTACCTTTTGACGAAATCAGTAATTGTAATATTGGTTTTTTTTTGCTTTGATCTGACATCAAAATTTTATTTAAATAGGATACATTACAATATAATGAAAATCTTACTCTTAGGAGAATATAGCAATTTACATAATTCACTGAAACAAGCCCTGATCAATATGGGGCATGAGGTTTTACTAGTTGGTAATGGAGATGGTTTTAAAAAATATGAAACTGATGTGTTAATTAAATCTCACTTATCAGAATATTGGTTATTTAATGTAATAGCCAGATTATTCATGAGAATTTTTAAAATTAATATTTTTGAGATTGAAATCTATATAAGATCCAAAAAAATTGTAAATAAATTGCAAGGTTTTGATGTTGTTCAACTAATTAATGAAAACTCATTTAAAACATCACCTTTATTAGAAATTAAACTTCTAAAACAAATATTTAAAAATAATAACAATGTTTTTTTACTTAGTTGTGGGGTTGACAGCGTCAGTGTAAAACATGCTCTGTCCAAAAAATTAAAGTATTCAATTTTAACCCCTTTATTTGAGGATGCAAGCTTAGAAAAGAAGTTTGAACCAATTTTAAAATATGATAGAGAAAATTTTTTAGCTTTAGGAAAATTTGTACAAAAAAATGTAAAAGGAATTATAAGCTCAGATTTAGATTATCACATACCATATTTGAATAAAAAAAAGTATCTAGGAATGATTCCAAATCCAATAAATACTCAAAAAATCAAATATTATGGAATAAATAAATCTAAAAAAATATCGATTTTGCATGCGATTAATTCAAGTAATAAAATAAAAAAAGGAAACAGGTTTTTTGAAGAAGCTCTGCAAATTATTGATAAAAAATTCAAGGGTAAAATTAATATTATTACAACTTATGACCTTCCATACAAAGAGCATCTAGAAAATTTAAAAAAATGTGATATACTTTTGGATATGGTTTATGCATACGATCAGGGATACAATGCCTTAGAGGCAATGGCTATGGGTAAAATTGTTTTTACTGGCGCTGAAGAAGAATGGTTAAAGCTATATAATATAAAAGCTGATACTGTCGTTATAAATGCAATACCTGAAACTGCAAAAATTGTTAAAAAACTTCTTTGGTTAATAGAAAATCCAAAAATGCTGAAAAGTATTTCACTAAATGCAAGAAAATTTATTGAGAAAAATCATGACTTTGAAAAAATTGCAACAAAATATATTAAAACTTGGGAAGGATAAATAAACATTTTTTACCTGATTTTTTTATCCCTGGCGCAGCTAAATGCGGAACAACAACTTTACATGATTTGTTCGATAAACATCCTCAAATCTCAATGTCAAAAATCAAAGAACCTGGGTATTGGAAAAATAAAAAATTTAAAGATTTTTCAGATACAGAAATAGCCAATTATAGGAGATTATTTACAAATAAATCTGTTTTGAAAGGTGAATCAAGTACAGCTTATATGTATCATAGTTCATTTATCAAAAACATCAAAAAACATTACAAGACATGTCCAAAATTTATTTTTATTCTTAGAAATCCAATCGAAAGATATCAATCGCATTTTAATTGGATGAAAGGGCTAGGTTTAGAAAAAAACAATATAGATGATTCTATTTCAAATGGATGTATTTATAATTTTATTGAATATGAAGACTATCCAAAATTTTATTTTGAATTTGGATTCTATCACAAGTGGATAATGAAATTTGTATTAAATTTTGGTAAGCAAAATATTAAATTAATTACCCTAGAGGATTTGATAAGTAATAAAATATCTGTTCTGAATTCATGTTATGAATTTCTTGGTGTAAACAAAATTAAAGATGTAAATGATATTAGATCAAATCAATCAAAAAAAATAATGTTTCCCACAATCTTTCATTTTTTGAGGAAGTCCATTTCAAAAAGAATGAACTACACAAAAATTTTAAAATATATAATTCCATATAGAATCAGGTTTATGACAAAGCAAATCTTGAGAAAAATAATAAATAATTGGATTAGCTTTGATTTGAAAACTAATCATATGAGCGTTTACAGTAGAGAGAAGTTAAAACAATTATATTTTGATGATGTAAAAAAATTAAAAAGTACTTTTGAAGCTAAATTTTCAATGTGGAAAGATTTTAAATAATGAATTTTATAAAAACATCCTTTCTTTCAGGGTTAAGCACTGCAATTAGCCTAATTGCAAGGTTAATTTCGACAAAAATTGTTGCAGTTTTATTAGGAACAAATGGTATGTTTTTGATGGGCCAATTAAAAGATTTCCTAAGGCTTGGAAATACAATAAGCTCATTTGGTATTGAAAATGGTATCATAAAATATACATCAGAGTTTGAAAAAAAAGAAAAAGATTTATCAAAAATAATTGGCTCTAGCTTTAAAATAAATTTCTTAAGTGCTATTATTTTCTCTTTTATTGTAGTTATATCTAAAGAATATATTTCTGACTTTTTGAAAATAAATTTTAATCAAAATTTCTATTTTTTAGTATTAGTTATTTCAATTATTTCAGCTTCTATTCATACATGTTTTTTGTCAATTTATAATGGTCTCAAAAAAATAAATCTATATGTGTTAGTTAATATCTTTTCGAATATTGCAGCTGCGATAATACTAATTATACTTGTAATAAAAATGAATATAATTGGTGCATTTTATGCATTGGCAATTAACCAAATTATTGCATTATTAATAAATATTATATTTTTTATATACTATCGCCCTTTTAATATCAGATACTTATTTGACAAATTAATTAAAGAAAACTTTAAAAAATTGTCAAAGTTTTCATTAATGGCAATTGCAGGTCCTTTATGTTTAATAATATCAACATTTATTGTGAGGGACTATATTTATGAATTTTTTGGATCTGACCATGCAGGATCTTGGGAGGCTATGTGGAGAATTTCTTCAATTTATATATTATTTCTTATTACCACATTCAAATTTTACCTAATCCCAACCTTTTCAAAATTAGAGGGTAGTAAACTTAAAAATGAAATTTTTAAAATATGGAAATTTACTATTCCAATTATAATACTTATAACCATGGCGGTATATTTGCTAAAAGATTTCATAATTGCTATTTTACTTTCAAAAGATTTTATATTAATAAACTCTATCATTTTCTTTCATTTAATTGGAGATATCATCAAAATTAATTGCTGGGTTCTGGGAAATATTTTGATTTCTAAGGCGAATACAAAAGTGTTTATTTTATTTCAAATCGAGTGGTCTTTAATATTTGTAATTTTAAGTATATTTTTAATTAATTATTATGGATTTGTAGGAGTTTCTATAGCATATTTTATTACATACATAATCCACTTTAGTTTATTGAATCTATACTTCAAAAATTTAATCTGGAAAAGAAACAATTAAAGGAATAATGACTTGATTTTTCCAATACTTGAAACATCAAACTTATAAAAATTTTGTATGAGAGATCTAGCACCAAAACCCTCTTTCCAGTACATTAACCCTTGATTAATTTTTTTACCATCTCTTTCATTTGAGGTTCCAAAATCAAAATATTTATGTTTTGAATAAACATCAGTAATCAACTTATAAAATAAAAAGTCTAAAGATCCCAAAATATTTTTTTTAGAATTAGAGGCTGTGTATTGAACATGTACGACGTTTTTAGTTTGAAATATCGTAGTTCCAGCAACAACTTTATTTTCTTTGTACACATTAAATTGCCTTATATTACTTTTAAATCTACTTTTTAATAATGCAATTTCGTTAAGGGAATGGACGGGAGCAACAGAATGTTTTTTTGCTAAATTTGGGATTAATAATTCATTCCAAAACTCATCAAAATCATGAGCCTCTCTAACCTCTAATAAATTTTTTATACCTCTTTTGTATCCGTTAATTCTATCCTTTGCAATATTAAAATCACTTTGAAGATTAATTATAGAAATGATATCCTTTCTGTAATTTTGTGAATCCGTTACAAAAGATAAATAATCTAACTCGTCATTAAAATTAAAATTATAAATAGTTGGTATTTGCTTCACATAAAGGCTATTAATTGATTTTTTTTTCAAAAATCTAAGGACCTCAGAAAAAATTTCAAGGTACTCATTAAATTTGGAATCAAATTGTATTACAATTCCTCCATAAGTTAATCCTTGGTGAGAATATACATTATTAAGATCAATATTTCCAGGAACTAATGCTATTAACTGACTACCTCTGTAAATCATTATGGAAAAATCATCAAATCTACTTTTATGGTAATCCATAAAGTCTCTCTTGAATAGAAATGTTCCATTTTTACAATTTTCTAAAAAATTATCCCAAACTAGCTTTTGGGTAGGATCGTAACGTCTAATTGTTAGCATATACTGTGTTTCATTTATCCTTTACAAAATCTTTCATAATAAAAACATGTGGTAATGTCAAACTAGAAATGATAATAAAAATAAATAAAATGACATTATCATTGGTAAATAAATTACTGTCGTATAGATAAAGTAATAAACCAAAAATCAGTGATAATATTGTAAATGGAAGTGTCTTTAAATAAAATTTAAGAATATTTTTTTCATTAAACTCTTCAAATTCAAGAATCAACATGGGCAAGGAATGACAAAAACCAAAATAGATCGCAAATGATGTTAATAAGTCTGTATGATAAAAAACCATGTATAAAATCATTATTTCAGCGTACAAGGGCACTTTTCTTTTAATATGAAAGTTAATTACAGAAATCATTAAAACTGAAACAGAAACGAGTAAAAAGAAAACACGATTAAAATTGGAAAGATCCAAGTCTGAAAAAAAAGGTATTACAGTAAGAATTTCTTGTAATTCAAAAATATTATTTAAAAAAAGGGATAGCAATATATTTGCTCCAAGAACAAAATTTAAAAGTTTGTTTGTGGTGTTGTGAAAACCAATAACCTGTGTCTCGCCAAAATGGTAACATGAAATGACCAAAAATAATGCTAATCCAATAATTGGAGATATAATCCATAAAATGGTATTGATTAATATAAGAGATAAATAAACTAAATAAAAAATGAATTTACTTTCAAATCTCCTAGCTTCAGGGTTGACAAAAGCAACTATGTGATCAACCGAACCATGTGGTATACCAATCGTAAGCATTATTATTAAAAATAATAAGATTGAATATGAGCTCTCGAGTCCAAAGAAAATGATAGAAAGACTTAGAATTAAACCTAATAATTTGGACAATAAAATTTTATTCATCTGAAATTTAAAATATTAATATAAAAAAAAAGGTGAGGAAAAACCTCACCTTTTTTAAAAATATTTGTGTAACAAAATTAGCCTTTTGCTGCATACCATACAGCCATACCAAATCCAATTTTGTTAATAGCATCACCTACGTTGTAGACAACGTTCATATCAAACGGAATAGAAGAAATTCCTTCATACCATTGTCCAGCATCAGTACCCATTAAGTATCCTAATGGATAAATAGCCCAACCAACAAGTACGAACCATTGTAGCATTCTACCACCTTCTGCAATCTTTCCGCCACCTTTGTTTAATGCATTACCTACTGCACCAGATGGGCCACCAAATAGTGACGCACATCCAACTTCATACGCCATCAAGAAATAAGCAAGACCAGAAACTGCTCCCCAGCCTGCAGCATTCCATCCCGCAATACCTGATTCGCCAAAATACCCAGTAACTAACATTACAACAGATAACCAGAATAATTTTCTCATTCCAACTCCGGTTAAAAGAGCAAACTCAACTACCATTAAAGGTACTGTCAAAATCCAGTCAATATACCTTAGTTCAGTTGGAGAAGTTCCTGTTAGAACCCACTGCTCTCTCATATAAAAGTAATGTACAGCTGCAATACCAGTAATAAGTGCCGCAACTAACATTGAATCTTTAAATTTCTTGTCAACTTGACCGTGCTGCATTAAAAACCACACAGTGGCAGCTAACATAGAAACTGAGCCGATAAAAAATGTAAAACCAGTAAAATCACCTGGCTCTACGGAAGCGGCATCAAAAATAAAATTTAACATTTCCATAATTATTTTAGTGTTTAATTTGTTAATACATGCAAAAATAGTCAAAATATATACCAATTTGTTAAAATTTTCTTAAAATCTTAAAAAAACCAACTTAATTAGAAGAAAAAAAAACAACTTTTACAGAGTAAAATTCAAATTTCAGTCAGTTTTATAATTATTCCCAAATTAAGCTGCATTTTAGCTAGAAATGCATAAATTTTGATGTTTTTAACAAGAAATTAAAATCATTAACAGATGGATTAATTAGATCTTTGAGTGAAGAAAAATCTCACTCAAATTTTTTATTTCAAGGTTTTGGTTCTTTAACCAATCCATACTTATCAAATAGATATACCAGTGATGCCATAGTAGCTGCACCTATTTCTAGTTCCCTTTTGTTAATAGTGGAAAATATGTCATTGGAAGAGTGGTGATGATCAAAATATCTCTGGGAGTCGGGTTTCAGCCCCGCTAAAACATTTACAGAATTTTTCAAAGGACTAACATCCGCACCGCTGCCACCAAGCTCAAAAAAGTGAATTAAATATGGTTCAAATAAATCTTTCCAAGACAAAATTTGATCAAAATTTTTTGAATCAGCTTCAAAATAAAAGCCCCTTGGGGTAAAAGCCCCAGCATCACTTTCTAGAGCAAAAATATGGTTTTCCTTATTTTTTCTAGATTCAAAAGCATACTTTTTAGCACCTCTTAATCCATTTTCTTCGTTCATAAATAATACAACTCGCAAAGTTCTTTTTGGCTTTATCTCTAAAATTTTAAATAATCTCAACACTTCCATGGATTGAACACAACCAGCACCATCATCGTGGGAACCATCACCCAAATCCCATGAATCAAGATGACCACCTACCAAAATATACTCGTCTGGAAATTCAATTCCCTTAATCTCACCAATTACATTGTATGAAATAACATCGTCTAATTGCTTACAATTTTGCTTTAAAAAAAACTTAATGGAATTATCCATTTTAAGCATTGAACTAAGTAAATCAGCGTCTTTAGTACTTATTGCAGATGCAGGAATTCTTTGTTTAACGGAAAGGTTTCCATAAGACATGCTTCCTGTGTGAGGCAAATCATCAATTGCTAAAGTCATGGATCTTACAATAATTGCTACAGCCCCTAATTTTGCTGCATGAAAAGCACCATTATATCTCTGATCCACACATCCACCATAAGATTTAAATGTGTCAATTATGGATTTATCCATTGGTCTGTTATAAAAGACAATTTTACCTTCAATTTTATCCCTTCCCAACGCTTCTAATTGATCAAAACTGGATACTTCAACCACTTTTGCTTTGATTCCAGCAGGAGGAGTAGCCACAGAGCCACCCAAAGCACATACATTCATATTTAGGGTTTTCCCAGGTTTTGTTTCAACATAAGCAAATTCTGGACTGCCCCTAACCCATTTTGGAACTATAACCGGCTGAAGTCGTACTTCATCTAATCCTAAATTAATTAGTTCAGATTCTGCCCAATTAACTGCTCTTTGTGCATTTAAAGATCCAGAAAGTCTACCGCCAATTTGATTTGATAGAAAATCTAACCATTCATAGCTTTTGCCATCAGTTAGAGATGTTTTATAGATCTCACCTAGCACTTTTGAATCACTTTGACTAAATAAGCCACATGAAAATAAAAGTAAAATGATTAAGTGTTTAGTACTTGATAAAATCTTTGACATTTTTTTCAGAAATTTCACTTTCATCACCAAGGATGATAAGTCTTTCAACTACGTTTCTTAGCTCACGGACATTTCCTGACCAATCAAAACCCTTCATTAATTCTATAGCTTTTTTTGAAAATTTTTTATCATTAATTCCTTGTGAGTCGGTAATTCTTTTAGAAAAATATTCAACTAACTCTGAGATATCATTTCTTCTCTTATTTAGTGGAGGAACATTTATTATAATAACTGCCAAACGATGGAATAAATCCTCTCTGAAATTTCCTTTTTTAATTTCTTCTTTTAAATCTTTGTTGGTAGCTGCTATTACTCTCGCATCTACTTTTATATCCTTTGAACCACCAACTTTCTGAATGCAATTATCTTGCAGAACCCTTAAAACTTTAGCTTGTGCCTGAAGACTCATGTCCCCAATTTCATCAAGAAAAATAGTTCCTTTATTAGCCGCTTCAAATTTTCCAACTTTATCTTTTATTGCACCTGTAAATGATCCCTTCACATGCCCAAATAACTCACTTTCAATTAATTCACTCGGAATCGCTGCACAATTAACTTCAATCAAAGGGAAATGAGCACGGTCACTTAAATTATGAATAGATTTAGCAACAAGTTCCTTACCGGAGCCATTAGGACCGTTAATTAGTATTTTTGCATTTGTATCAGAAACTTTCTCAATTAAAGATTTTATATCAGCTATAGACTTACTGCTTCCAATCATTTGAAAATCACTAACAATTCTTTTTTTCAAGAGCCTATTTTCTACAATAAGTTTCTTTCGATCTAGAGCATTTCTAACGGTGGTCAATAATCGATTGAGGTCAGGAGGTTTTGAAATGTAATCATATGCACCCTTTTTCATACAGTCAACGGCTAAATCTAAGTCTCCATGACCAGATATCATTATCAGTGGAATATCCGGGTTATTTTTCTTAACATATGCCAAAACTTCAATACCATCAACTTTTGGCATTTTTATATCTGAAATTATAAGATCAAGTTGATTTTTTTTAATAAGATTCAAAGCTTCAATTCCATTTTCTGCTTCAATAATTTCGTGATACTTGTCTTCTTCTGAAAGTATTTTTTTTAAAACGCGTCTAATGGCCTGTTCGTCCTCAACAATTAATATTTTTGACATTATCTGAAAAATTTCTTATGATTGGACACTAAAGATAATGCTTAAAAAAAATATAATCTTTAAATAATTGTTTTTTAATAAAAATTTAGGAAATAATCAAGAAAACATATCCTTTACTCTGTCAAAAAAAGACTTTTCAGATTTTTCTGGCTTAGGATCAAAATGTTCATTTTCTTTCATTGATTCAAAAAACTGTCTTTGTTTTTTATCAAGAGTTTTTGGTGTCCATACATTTACATGTACTAATAAATCTCCAGAACCATAACCATTAATATTAGGAACACCCTTACCACGTAGCCTAAGAATTTTTCCAGATTGCATTCCTGATTCAATTTTAATCCTGACTTTACCAGAAACTGTTTCTATTTCTTTAGTTGAACCTAAAATTGCATCTGGCATGCTTACATAAAGCTCATGATGAAGATTGTCACCTTCTCTTTGAAGTGTTTTGTGTGGCAACTCGCTAATTATAACTAATAAGTCTCCGTTAATACCATTTCCTGGTGCTTCATTTCCCTTACCACTCACCTTTAGCTGCATTTCATCGACGACACCTGCAGGGATAGGAATCATAACCGTCTCTTCTTTTGAAATCATTCCGTTTGAATCGGCTCCATTGGGTTTATTATCTACTATTTGACCAGTTCCAGAGCATCTTGCACAGGTTGTAGATGTTTGCATCCTCCCAAGTATTGTATTTTGCACTCTCGTTACTTGACCTGAACCACCGCAATCTGGACAAGTTGAAAAAGAAACTCCAGGTGCCAAAACTTTCCTTTTGACTTTAATTTTTTTCTCCACACCATTACAAATTTCATCAAGTGTCAAACTAACTTTAACTCTTAAATTGCTTCCTTTTAAAACTCTTCTGCCTTGTCCTTGGCCTCCAAATCCACCAAATCCACCAAATCCACCAAAAATATCACCAAATTGACTAAAAATGTCATCCATGTTCATTTCTCCAAAGCCTGCTCCACCATTTTGGAAAGCTTGATGACCAAACTGATCATATTTTGATTTTTTTTCTGGATTACTTAAAACATCATAGGCCTCTGCTGCTTCTTTAAATCTTTCTTCAGCTGCTTTATCACCAGGATTTTTATCAGGGTGATATTTAATAGCCATTTTTCTATAAGCCTTCTTAATCTCAGATGCAGATGCACTTTTTGAAACTCCTAAAACTTTGTAATAATCTTCCTTCATGTTTATTTTCCTATAACAACTTTTGGGTATCTGATAATCTTTTCACCGAGTTGATACCCCTTTTCTATAATATCAATTATTTTACCCTTCATTTTTTTACTTGGAGCATCGATTTGGGTTACCGCTTCATGAATATCAGCATTGAATTCGTCGCCAACATTAACATCAAATTGAGATAAACCTTTTGATTTCAAGGTATCTAATAATTTATTTTTAATTAGAACAAACCCTGTTACTAATTCATTTTCGATTTCTATAGCGTTTGATGCTCTGTCAAAATCATCCAATATAGGAAGTAATGCAACCATCACTTCTTCGCCTGCAGTAGAAAATAACTCTAGTCTTTCTTTGGCAGTTCTTCTCTTAAAATTTTCAAATTCTGCAAAAAGCCTTAAAAATTTTTCTTTTTCAGTTTTAAGCTCGTTTTTAACTTCTTCATTAACTTCAGCTTGTTTTGCAGTAGCTTTCGAAGGCGATTTATTGCTTTTGGTTTCTTTTTTCTTAGCCATCACTATTTTTGTTTACAGTTACAAAATTACTGCCATTATATGATTTGTGCCAAAATGTCACTTATCTAAATTAACAATTGCGTTATCAAAGTTGGAATGCTTGAAGTTATAACCCGAATTTTCAATTTTTTTTGAGGACACTTTCTGATTAGTGAATAATATCGAATGCATTTCTCCAAAAATAAATTTAAAAAATTGTCTAGGTACTTTCAATAAAAAAAACACAAGAAAATTTTTCTTGACCCCATACCTATCCGTGTGAAAGAACCACTTTCCCAAAAAGGATTCAAAATTCTTATTTTTTAAAACCTCATAAAATTGATTCTTAATGCTATTCATCATTTCAAAATTGGTAATTGGGTTGGGAGAAACAGCATTATAAGTTCCGAATAATTTATTTTTTGAAATAAATAAAAATATTGCTGAAACATCTTCTATATGTATCCATGATTGAAACTGCTTTCCATCTCCGAAAATAACAGCAATTTTAGTGTAAAACACAGATTCAACGGTTTTTCTAAAAAATCCTCCTTTTGCTGAAACGACCAATCCAATTCTTACAATTGAAACTGGAATTCCTATTGAATTGAATTTATTTGCAGCCAATTCCCAGTCATTTACAACTTTTGAAAGAAAATTATCAGTTTTAATGGGCTCATTTTCGTAAAACTCTTTTGACTTAGATGAGGGGTAACAACCAATTGCACTTGCAGAAATTAAATGATTTACTGAAAAGTTATTGGATTGAATTACTGTGAATAAAAATTCTAATGATTTTATTCTACTTTCTAAAATTTTCTTTTTATGCCTTTTTGTCCATCTTTTATCAATTCTAGATCCTGCTAGATGAATTAAAGTACCCACATTTTTAAAACACTCTAAATTTTCAATATGTGAATTCTCTGGATTCCAATAATAACCTTTTAATTTATCTTCATTTACAGTCCTGATTCGTTTTGTAGTCAAAAAATTCACTTCAATTCCTTGATCTAATGCATCTTTTATAATTTGACTTCCAATTAACCCTGTTGCGCCAGTTACCAGAATTTTCATTTGTTAGAATTTTAACTAATTATAATTAATATTGATTAATTTTGTTTGGAACAATAACCCTATGTATTCTTCTATAAAACTAATAAAAAGAAAAGTAAGTAAAATCAAAACTATTGATTTTGATAATTTTTCTTTTGGATCTGTCTTTACAGATCACATGTTTGAGTGTGATTTTATTGAAAGTGAATGGATTAATCCAGTAATTAAACCTTATGAAAAAATAGAATTAGAACCTTCTGCAAGTGTCTTCCATTATGGACAAGCTGTTTTTGAAGGTATGAAAGCCTATAAGGATGAAGAGGATAATGTCTGGCTTTTTAGACCTGATCAGAATTTTTCTAGGATTAACAAGTCCTCTGAAAGATTAGCAATTCCAAAATTCCCTAAAGATATTTTTTTTGATGCATTAAAGAAATTAGTGGATTTAGAAAGAGATTGGGTGAAAAAAGGTGAAGGAAAATCTCTTTACATTAGACCTTTTGTAATAGCTAATCAATATGCGATTCAGGCATCACCATCTAGTAATTATAAATTCATGATAATTTGTGCACCTGCAACTTTATATTACACTAAAAAACTTAAAGTTCTGATAGCAGATAAATATAGCAGAGCGGCTAGTGGTGGAGTTGGTTATGCAAAAGCAGCTGGAAATTATGCTGGACAATTTTTCCCGACTAACCTTGCTAAAAAACAAGGCTTTGATCAAATAATATGGACTGATTCAAATGAACATAAATATTTAGAGGAAGCTGGTACAATGAATGTTTTTTTTAGAATTAACGATTCCTTAGTTACGGCTCCAATTACTGATACAATTTTAGATGGTGTTACCAGAAAGAGCATTATTCAAATAGCCAATGACATGGGAATTAATGTTGTAATAAAAAAAATATCTACAAATCAACTAATTGAATCTGCTAAAAAAGGTGATTTAAAAGAAATATTTGGAGCTGGCACAGCGGCTGTTGTGAGTGAAATAGAAGGATTCCAATACAAGGATCAGTATTACGAGCTAACTCATATTGATAACTCGTATGCCAAAATTTTAAAAGATGAACTTGTTGGAATACAAACTAACAGCCGACCAGATATTCACAATTGGCGTTTTAAAATTTAGCTATTCAAAATTTTCCCAATATTTGGCTTAAAATAGTTTGGCCCTTTTAAAACTTTTCCATCTTCCCTATAGATAGGCTTTCCATCTTTACCAAGTTTACTCATATTACTATTTTGAATTTCGTCAAATATTTCATCAATTTTATATTGAAAACCATGTTCTATTATGGTTCCACACAATATATATAGCATATCACCAAGAGCATCAGCCACTTCAATTAAATCATTATTATTTGCAGCATTTAAATATTCTTCATTTTCCTCTTTCATTAAATTAAACCTTAATTTATTTTTTTCATGACCTATGTTAGCCTTGGGAGATTCTAGAAAATCTAGATTAAATACTTTGTGAAATTCTTTTACTGAATTAATTTTATCATTCATTTTTAAAATTTTATTAGTTTAGTAATATATGTTTTCAACTGGTCAATTAATATTTGCAATTTTATTCGCAATTTCCTTTACAATAATTATTTTTTTTGCGTACAAAAAAGATAATAAAATTCATAAACAATATTACAAAGGAAGCCTCTGGGTCTTACTCGCATTTATTTGCTTTATAGGATTTATTGTTACCATTAAATTTATCTTTGTTTAATCTAAAAATCCAAATTCTCTGCTGTACTTGAGCATTTGATATTCAAATGTTTTAACATATTTAACCTCAATGTCAATTAAAACATTTTTATCATCATAAATAGGAATTAGTTCAGGATTCACAAATCCAGCATATGGTGCTGCTTTAAATTTCTCGTTTCTTTTTAAGATTTCAGCATGAATGTCCTGATCAACCTTGACACCATAGCCCTCAACAAGCTTTTCTGCAGCAACATAATCTCCCTCTGATTTAATTCTTTGTGTTTCACGAAGAAGTTTACCGAATAAGTCTCTAAGCTTTGGATAGTTATTGATATTAAAATATGTTTTTCCGTCCTTAGTTATTTTTTCTATGATGTTATCTTTTTTTCCCATTTCAAATGCCCACTCGCTAACCCATTTTCTATTTCTCATATGTGCCTGTTCAACATTATCACCAAGGTTAAGTCTTATTAGTTGTGTCATCATTCCATTTCTAATATATCCATCATAAGAAGCTTTACCAACTGCTTGCCAATCATCAACCAGTCCTAATTCTTGAATTTTTGGATGATATATATAGTAAAGTGCTAATAAATCTGCTCTACCCTCTTCAATGGTTGATCTGTATGTTTTTAATGTTTCACTAGGTGTTCCAACGCCGGGCATCAGCTGGCCTGATGCATGTCCGATAACTTCATGTAGTGCTGTGTGTAAATCATCTGCAAGAGCACCATATTTAACTTCCAAATCATATTCATCAGAGTCATGAACAAACTCTTTTAGTCTACCAGAACTACCAGAATTATTATATGCTTTTTTAATATTTCCAAGTGAAACAGATTTGCTGCCAACATTAGCCCTGATCCAATTTGCATTTGGGAGATTAACTCCGATTGGAGTACTTGGTGAAGCATCACCTGCCTCACCAGCAACGTTTACGGTCTTATAACTAACTCCTTTAACATTTTCTTTTTTATGTTCATCCATAATTGATGAGTTATTTTCAAACCATTGAACATTTTCTGAGAGTACAGACATTTTTCTTGACATATCAAAATCATTTATTTGAACAATTGTTTCATATGAGCCTCTTAATCCGATTGGATCATTATAAACTTCAATAAACCCATTGATATAATCAATATTCCCTTCGGTGGCTTTTGTCCATGCTACACAGTAATCATCCCAAATTTTTAAATCACCAGTTTTATAAAAATTAATTAAGATTTTCAATGCCTCAGCTTGAGGTTCATTTTCAGCAACATTTACAGCCATTTCTAGCCATTTAATAATTTCTTTTATTGCATTTCCGTAAAGACCATCGGATTTATAAACTAGTTCCATGATTTTACCATTTTCCTTAACTAATTTGGAATTTAACCCAAGTGACAAGGGTTTAGTTGCATCTGGCTGAATCTTAGCATTATAAAATTTAGTGACTTCTTCAAAAGTAATTTCAGGTGCATAAAAATTAACTGAAGAATTTAAAACATTGTCAACACCCTTAGTTTTATCAACCATTTTTATGTCTTTGTCATTTAAAATTACTTCTAAAACATCCTTATCCAATGATGTACTTGTCTGATCTAATAAATTAATTAAAAATTCTTTTGAAAAATCTGGAATAATTTTATAATTTGAGTAGTGATGGTGAATACCATTACTAAACCATATTCTTTTCAAATAAATTTCAAATGCATTCCAATCTTCTGAACTTCTATCCCCTTTAAATTGCACATATATATTTTCTAATGCTTTTCTGATCGTTAAATTATGTCTGTATTTTTGATCCCAAAAGATATCTCTTCCGGAAAGTCCAGCTTGAGTTAAATAATAAACTAACTGTTTTTCTTTAAGTGTCAGTTCATTCCACCCTGGGACTTGATATCTCAAAATTGCCAAGTCAGCAAATTGATCAACTTTATACTCAAACGAATCTTCATTTTCAGCGTTATAATAGCCCTCAGAAATTTGTGTGCAGTTTGAGAAATATAAAATAAAAAGAAGTAAACCGAGTCTAGTTTTATAGTTCATAATTAATTTTTTAAACTAAACTAAAGTAAATATTTTTTCAAAATAAATAATCTTTTAAGTATATAGATGTAAATTAGTAAGGTAAATTAATTTATTATGAAAAGCTTTCTTTTAGTTTTTCTTGGGGGTGGTATTGGAAGCGGCTGCAGATTTTTGATCTCAAATATCCTTAATAACAACTTTAAATCATTTCATTATTTGGGAACTTTTTCAGTAAATGTTATTGGTTGTATCATCATCGGAATAGTAATGGGGTTTTTACAAAAGGAAAATAATTTTAATCAAAACTATTTATTGTTATTTTCATCTGGATTTTGTGGGGGATTTACAACATTTTCAGCGTTTGCAAATGAAAATTTGGATTTAATTAAAAGCGGTAATTTTTCGGTATTTTTCTTATATGTAGTGAGTTCTGTTATTTTCGGAGTTGCCGCAGCATACCTTGGATATTTAATAGTTAAATAAAACCTCTAATACTTTACTCCCGCCTTAATACTAATTTCTAAAAAATTCTCTTTGGGAACTAAAGGGCATGAATATGATTCATTGTACGCGCAAAGAGGATTATAAGAATTGTTGAAATCAATAATTATTTTGCCTGTAGAGTCTTGAAAAAGGTCAAGATATCTACCACCACCGTAAGTTTCATCACCATTAGTGTTATCCAAAAAAGGGACAAATAAATGGTTAGGTGGGTAATCATTTGAGTCAATATACTTGAAGGCAAATAATTTATATTCTTGTTTATTAATAATAAAAATTAATTCAGCGTATTTAATAACATTAAGCTTGCTTCCAGTTGATGTGCTTAATTTAATTTTTTCTGCATTAATAATAGGTATTATTTCAGCCTTTACAATATAATTGGAATCAATTTGAAAGAAATCTAATCCACTGAACCTTTTTAAATCTGAGTTATTAAAAGGTGTCGTAGTTGCATCTTTGAAACTCGCATTTAATTGTTTTTGAAATTCATTTAAGTTAGTATTGTGTATTCTTTTTTTGTCACATGAACTACACATAAAAGCCAATAAAATTAAAATAGCTCTAAAAATCATTTTAATATCTGCTGCATCAGATTTTGAACTTTTTCAGCAGCTTCAGCAGCTGCTTTGTCAAATTGATTTCCAGATGATGCATATATTATAGACCTTGATGAATTAACGATAATTCCGATTTCATCATTCATTGCGTTTTCACATATCTTATTTAAATCACCACCCTGTGCTCCAAGTCCTGGAATTAATAAAAAATGCTTGGGTATTTTCTTTCTGATTCTTTTAAAAAATTCAGGTTTTGTACCACCAACCACATACATCGTATTGCTGTCATCACCCCAGTTTTTTGATAAGTTAATTATCTCAGAAAAAACAAAATTTTCATTTGTAGATTCTGAAATCTTCTTTAATTGTATTTCTTTTGAGCTATTATTTGAGGTAAGAGCCAATAGAATGATAAACTTGTTATCAACTTCTAAAAAAGGCTTAACCGAATCTGAACCCATGTAAGGATTAACAGTGATACTGTCAAAATTCATATTTTTTAAAAATGCATCAGCATACATTTTACTAGTATTACCAATATCACCCCTTTTTGCATCGGCAATCGTGAAAATCTCAGGATAATTTTTATTGAGGTAATTAATGGTTTTTTCCATTGACTTCCAACCTCTGCTACCCAGACACTCATAAAAAGCTGAATTAATTTTATAGGAAACACAAAATTTATTGGTTGAATCAATAATAGCTTTGTTGAATTCAAATAATGGATCCTCATTATTTTTTAAAAAATCAGGGATTTTATTAATATCTGAATCCAGTCCAATTGATAAAAAAGATTTCTTTTTTCTTATTTGATATTCAATTTCTTTCTTTTTCATTATCAATCTTGTGAATTTAATATTTCAGAATTTTCTGCGAGCATCAATTCATCAATAATTTTTTGAATATCACCATTGATGATTTTTGATAAATCATAAAGTGTCAAGCTGATTCTATGCTCGGTAACTCTTCCCTGTGGATAATTATAAGTTCGAATTTTTGCACTTCTGTCGCCTGATGATACCATACTTTTTCTTTTTGCTGAATCAGCTTTTCTTCTTTTTTCTACCTCTAACTCATACAACCTTGTTCTTAATACTTTTAGTGCCTTATCTAAATTTTTATGCTGAGATTTTTGATCTTGACAACTTACAATTATGCCTGTTGGTTCATGGTGTAATTTGATCGCCGAATATGTAGTATTTACGGATTGACCGCCAGGACCAGTTGAGGTAGTTCTTTCAATTCTTACATCTTGCATATCAATTTCAACATCAAACTCCTCCGCCTCAGGAAGAACAATTACTGTAGCAGCACTGGTATGTACTCTTCCTTGAGTTTCAGTTTGTGGTACTCTTTGCACCCTATGGACTCCAGCTTCAAACTTCATACTTGCATAAACATCTTCGCCGTTAATCTCGAAGATAATTTCCTTAAAACCACCTGAAGTCCCTTCGTTGGAATCAACAAGATTAACTGACCAATTTTTTGATTCGGAATACTTTGAATACATTCTAAACAAATCACCTGCAAAAATACTGGCTTCGTCACCACCAGTTCCAGCTCTAATTTCTACAACAACATTTTTAGAATCATCTGGGTCTTTAGGAATTAATAAAAACTTTAAATCTTCTTCAATTTTTGGAATTTTATTTTCAATTTCTTCTAATTCAAGTTTTGCCATTTCAATCATTTCAGAATCTTTTTCAGCTGAAATAATTTCCAACGCCTCCATTTTATTCGATAATAAATTTTTATAGATGTTTCCCATCTCAATTATTTTTTGGAGGTCCTTATATTCTTTTGAAAACTTTATATATTTTGCTTGGTCAGAAATTGTTTCGGGGAGAATAAGTAATTTCCCAAGTTCTGCAAACCTTTGCTCAATTAATTTTAATTTATCTAACAATTTTAAGTATTTCTATTTTATTATTTGTTTTATGGATCTAAAAACTAATATACAAAATGTCCAAATTCTGAATTAATCGTAAGTTTTTTTGAAGCTGACTCCTCTACTTTACCAATAATCTTTGCATCAACGGAAAAAGATTTTGAAATATTTATTATTTCATTTGCATAACTTTTATCAATACATAGTTCCAATCTGTGTCCGCAATTAAACACTTGATACATTTCTTTCCAATCTGTCTTTGATTCCTCTTGAATAAGCTTAAATAAACTTGGAACCGGGAACATATTATCCTTCACAATATGTAAATTTTCATTAATAAAATGTAAAATTTTAGTTTGTGCACCCCCACTGCAATGAACCATACCATTAATATTTTGCACTCCAATATCGTTTATTATTTTTTTAATTATGGGAGCATAAGTTCTTGTTGGAGATAATATAAATTTTCCTGCATCTTGTTCATGGTTATCAATACTATCTGTTAACAAATAGGATCCACTGTAAATTAAATCATCAGGGATATTGGAATCATAACTTTCAGGATATTTTGATGCCAAATATTTAGAAAATATGTCATGCCTCGCTGAAGTTAAACCGTTACTTCCAATACCACTATTGTAGTTGGTTTCATAATTTGCTTGACCAAAGGATGATAATCCAACTATTACATTTCCAGCTTTGATATTATTGTTATCGATAACATCCTTTCTTTTCATTCTAGAAATGATTGTACTATCAACAATCACAGTTCTCACTAGATCTCCAACATCGGCGGTTTCCCCCCCCGAGAGATGAATATTAATATTCTCATTTTTTAACTTTTCTACAAATTCTTTTGTTCCGTTAATTATTGATGAAATAACTTTACCATCTACTAAATTTTTATTTCTTCCAATCGTTGATGAAATAATAAAATTGTCTACAGCACCAACACAAATTAAATCGTCTAGATTCATAACTAAAGAATCTTGCGCAATACCTCTCCAAACGGAAAGGTCTCCAGTTTCTTTCCAATACATATAAGCAAGAGAACTTTTAGTACCAGCTCCGTCGGCATGCATTACAATGCAATGTTCTTCAGATCCTGAAATATAATCTGGAATTATTTTACAAAAAGCTTTTGGAAACAAGCCTTTATCAAGATTTTTTATAGCTTGGTGAACATCTGATTTAGAAGCAGAAACACCTCTTTGTGAGTATTTGTTTGAAAGGTTTTCTTTAATCATTCTAAATTGTTGAATACAAAAATATTAAAGTAAACTAAATAATTACTTTTTTAATGAAATAAGATTTTTTAAATCTTTTGAACATCAACTTTATTAACAAAATAAGAAAAAAAAGAAAAAAAAATGCATTATCTATATCAATAAACTATTTTTATTACAATGTTCATAAAAAGTAATGAATACTAGTGTATGATTGGCATCAAATATTAAATTTATATATATATTTAGAAGCTTTAATATAACTTTTAACACTAACAAAATGAGTAAATCTAAATTAGAATATATTTGGTTGGATGGATACAAGCCAACTGCAAGCCTGAGAGGAAAAACAAAAGTTGTATCAGACTTTAGTGGAAAATTAGAAGATTGTCCAGTTTGGGCATTTGATGGTAGCTCTACCAGACAAGCAGAAGGTGGATCTTCAGATTGCTTATTAAAGCCTGTTGCTATATATCCAGACCCAGTCAGAAAAAATGGTTACATAGTTATGAATGAGGTTCTAAATCCTGACGGTTCTCCTCACGAATCGAACGGTAGAGCTACCATTGATGACGATGATGACGACTTTTGGTTTGGTTTTGAACAAGAATATTTCCTCTGGAATCCAGAAAATAATTTACCTCTTGGATTTCCAAAAGATCAAACCCCACAAGGACAATTCTATTGTTCTGTCGGTGGAAAGAATGCTTTTGGAAGAGAAGTAATGGACAGACACTTAGATATTTGCATTGATGCGGGAATTAATATCGAAGGAACAAATGCTGAAGTAGCTGCTGGTCAATGGGAGTATCAAATTTTTGCCAAAGGTGCTGCTAAAGCTGGGGATGAAATGTGGGTATCAAGATACTTTTTAGAAAGACTTGCTGAAGAGTATGGATTAGCAATTGAGTACCACCCCAAACCTCTTGGCGCTACTGATTGGAATGGATCTGGAATGCATGCTAACTTTTCAAACACAACACTGAGGACATGTGGTTCGAAGGAAACATATGAGAAAATATGTGAAGCATTTAGGCCTGTTGTAAAAGAACATATTGACGTTTATGGTGCCTTCAACGATCAAAGATTAACTGGAGATCATGAAACACAATCAATTCATGAGTTTAGCTATGGCGTTTCCGATAGAGGAGCATCTATTAGAATTCCAATTATGACTGTTGAAAATGGATACAAAGGTTGGTTAGAGGATAGAAGACCTGCATCTAATGGAGACCCCTACAAGATTGCTGCTAGAATAATTAAGACAGTTAAATCTGCTTAGTCATAAGATTTTTAGAAAAAAAAAGGAGATTAATAATTAATCTCCTTTTTTTATGAAAAAGTATATAGGATAAAATATATATAAGCTAGTAACATCAAAAATCCTTTTGCTTTTCCAATACTATTCTTTTTTGGTAAAAGAGCCAAAATTAAAATTAAAACTGAAAAAGCGATTACCCACGGTATATCTCTATACAAAATTTCAGAATCAACTTGAATTGGTTTTAATAGAGAAGTAATTCCTAATACCAATCCAATATTAAAAATATTCGATCCAATTATATTTCCAACCGACAAGCCCTTTTCTTTTTTTATTATTGCTATCAGCGAGGCTGCTAACTCTGGAATACTTGTACCAATTGCTACAATAGAAACAGAAATTACTGCTTCACTGACATTCATTTTTTTTGCAAAATCAACTGCCCCATCAACCAGAAACTCAGCTCCGTAAAATAATGAAAGGACTGAAATAAATAGCCATAAAATTATTTTGAAACCTGAACTTTTCACTAATTTTTCATTAACCTCATTATCTAAGTTTTTGTGCTGCTTTTTAGAAATGAAATAATATATAAAAACCAATAAACAAAAAAACATTACCAAACCATCTAATTGACTGATTATTAAGTCTAAGGTAAAAACAAACAACATTATTGTAAATATGAACATGATAGGCCAGTCTTTTTTATAAAAACTCTTTTCTATTACAATTAAAGTTGATATTGAAATCACAGATAAAACAAGCCCAATGTTTGCAATATTTGAACCAATTATATTATTTAATGCAATGGATGGGGACCCTTTATAAGCAGCACTAATACTAACAATCAGCTCTGGAAGTGAAGTTGCAAATGCCATAACAGTCATACCAATAATAAATTTTGGTAATTTAAATTTTAATGAGATAGAAACAGATGCTCTTATAATAAACTCACCTCCGATAACTAATAAAAAAAATCCTAAAAAAATATAAAATAAACTCATCACTGAATGATAATTTTCTTAACAAAAATCCCTTGATCAGAATATAATTTTAAAAAATAAGATGAAGGTGGAAGATCTATTTGTAAAGAGTTATTTAAAATATGAACATCACTCATCAATAGATTTCCTTTAATTGAATATATTGATACTTTAGCAGAATTTAATTCTTTGTTAAATTGAACTGTACCTTTTGAAGGGTTGGGATAAATTGTAAAATTTGAATTTACAATCGAAAAAATATTTAAACTTTGAGACCACTGTTGATTAATATTCTCCCCCCAAATAAAGGAAACTAGACTTGGGTGATCAACAAAGGGATTTCTATTTCCTTGAAAACCAAAAATAACTTCATTTCTGTTTTTTTCAAAATCATCTACTGGATCATTGTTATGCCACTGGATTAGTGAAGAAAGTTTTCCAAAAATAGGATTAGTATTTCCAGGTGTAGTGTAATCTACTAACTCTAAATCAAAAATATTATTCAAGTGATCATATCCTGGATCATATCTAACTACCATATAAAAAATAATTCTTGCAATATCTCCTTTGACACTACTTGGTGCCTCCCAGCTATCAGTATCAAATAAACAATTTAAAGCTTCTGCATGTTGTTGACCACCATAATCATAATCCTTTGTTCCTCGGCTAGAGTTAACAGATCGGTCAGCGGGTTTTAAATTGTGAACATCGGTGTAAGCAATATCATCTTGATCAGGAAAACCATGAGATTTAGGCCAAATATGTTCCCTATTCCATGCATTATTTTGAGTCCCATTACCATTCTCAAAAGCTGAATAATTCCCACTTCCATCACGATATAGTTTATCTTGAGATCTTTCAGTATAAACCAATATAATATTATTATTATTTAAAGGATCCTGATCAGATAACTGCAAAATATCCCAAGTATCAGTGTTAGATGATGTATAAGGAAATACATTATGATTCGCAATAATTTGATGTATTGATTCTTTCAAATCAATGCCAGATTTTCCTTCAGCTTGAGAATAATAGCCTAATGGAATTGATGGTTCTATATTTGTATAAGTTGGTGATGATGAAGAACCAAAACCTGATTGAGATATAAGATTTTGAGATAATACAAAGAATATTAAAAATAGTAATCTCATTTATTGACAAATATAATGTATTTTTAATTTGGTATAATGGTATTATATGCTTTGATTAAAAGAAGAATGGCACATATTTTGAAACCATGATGAACGTGTTGAGATTTATTTTTCTAATGTTATTTATATTTAGCTGTTCAAGCTATAAAACAAAAAATATAGGCCCTGTAAATACTGGTTATAATTATATATCTCCATCTCACAAAACAATTATTGATGTTATAGTAGGAAAATTTCCAGGAGTAAAAATAATTGGGAATAACACCGGTTTTGGAAATACAAAGGTGTTGATTAGAGGTGGAAGTTTATCTATTAATAATCAGGCCTATGCTATTTTTGATGTTGATGGTATTATTTACACGGAACCACCGATGTTCATAGACCCTCAAAAAATAAGATCAATTACTATACTTAAATCTCTTGCTTCTGTCAATAAGTATGGAAATATTGGAAGAGGTGGCGCAATCATAATAAGACTTAAAAAATGAGAAAAATTTTACTTTTACTATTAATTACATCCATAACATTTGGACAAAATTCAAACCCCAACTTTCTTGACGGAACTATCATGTTCAAGTTTAACAACTTTGTAGAAGCCAAAGATACTTCTAACAAAATTTTAGATGGTATTGGCATAAAAGAAGATGTAGAAGATTATCCAATGTTAAGTGAAATTTTCAGAGATAATTCAATTACTAGTTTTGAACGTCCTAGTTACTTTTCTTCAATTGACGAGCTCAAAAAAATATACAGAATTAAAATTAATGAAGAGAATGAAATAGATTTCTTAATTGAAAAACTAAATGCATTAGATTACGTAGAATTTGCTGAAAGAGAACCAATATATAGGATTGATTTTCAGCCTAATGATTATTACTACAATGGAAGTGGATCCAATAATTTAAACTGGTATCATGACTTAATAAATTCAGAAGGAGCATGGGATATTAGTCTAGGAAACGAAAATATTAAAATTGCAATTATAGATAACGCTGTAGATATCAGCCATTCGGATTTGAATGTTGTAAAGGCATATGACGTTGCAGATAATGATTTAGACCCATCTCCTCCTCTAAATTTTGATCAAAGTAGTGGTTGGTCGCACGGTACCCATGCAGCTGGCTTGGCTGCAGCATTAACTAATAATGGAATTGGAATTGCTTCATTAGGTGGGAATGCTGAGATAATTGCAGTGAAAGCTTCTTATGACAGTACAGAAGATGGTGAAGTAATTCAAGCAACTTATAACGGCGTCATTTGGGCATGCGAAAATGGTGCAAATATTGTAAATATGTCTCTAGGAAGTTATTCATTTTCTAATTCTGTTCAAGCTATTTTTAACGGATATTCAAACGTAGTGTTCTTAGGAGCAGCTGGAAATGATAATTCCACTGATCGAATGTATCCCGCTGCTTATGATAATGTAATTGGGGTTGGCTCTGTAGATGCTAGTGGAATAAAATCTAGTTTTTCAAATTATAACGATCCCAGTGATCCAGATCCATATGTTGATATTTCTGCCCCTGGAGGCTTTTCATACAATGGACTAGTTAGTACTGTTGCCTCCTCAGGTAATGATGCCTATGGTTTTAAAAGTGGAACATCCATGGCTTGCCCTGTGGCTGCTGGATTGGCTGGATTAATGCTAAGTATTAATCCATCTCTATCTTCTGATGAGATTTTAAGTTGTTTGCAATCAACTGGTGTGAGTGCAGGAGCAGTACTTGGTCCTAGAATTAATGCTTACGCAGCAATGCTTTGCGTTCAACCCGAGGATGATGTTATAGCTGCCTTTTTAGCTGCATCCCCAACTAACATTTATCAGGGAGATGGAGTCACTTTCAATAACTTCTCACTTGCTGCAAGTAATTCGACATTTTTATGGGAATTTGAAGGAGGCTCTCCCTCTACATCCAACGATTTTAATCCTGGTGAAGTAATATATAGTGATGTTGGGATTTTTGATGTTACCTTGACAGTCTTAAGTGGACCTAATATAAGGACTCTGACTAGAGAAAATTATATAAAAGTTAATGAAACTCCTATTGGAGGTTGGACAGTTCAAAATACTGGTTTTACTACCCAGTCAAGGGGAATTAAAAACATCTCGATTGTAGATGAAAATATCGTATGGATTACTGCATATGACGGAAGTGGAAATGGTGATAATATTCAAGAATTTTCAAGAACCAATGATAATGGTCAAAATTGGTCCCCTGGGTTCATTGATGTGGGTAACAGTGAGCTAGGTATTTCCATGATCCATGCAATAAGTTATAATACAGCATGGGTTGTTGCCTATCCATTTAATAACCTTAGTTATGGTGGCATTTTCAAAACAACTGATGGTGGAACTACATGGAATAGACAAAATACAGCTAGCTATAGCGCACCAGGTGCCTTTCCAAATGTGGTATATTTTTGGGATGAAAATATAGGTTTTGCACAAGGAGATCCTGTTAATGGAGAATATGAATTATACACCACTGTTGATGGAGGTGAAAACTGGACTGAAGTTGATGGAGATAATATCCCCAATCCGTTAGATGGTGAGTATGGTTATGTGAGACAAATTGAAGTATTTGAAGATAATGTATGGTATACAACAAACAGAGGCAGAATATACCACTCTACAGATAAAGGTTTTAACTGGGTGGTTTATAATACAAATGTCACAGATTTTGCTGGGATAAGACTATCTTTTGCAAATGAAAATGATGGTATATATATTGATCTTTCTGGAGCTGTGTATAGAAGTTTTAATGGGGGAGAAAGTTGGGAACAAATAGACACCCAAGGACCTATTTATACTAGTGATTTAAGCTATGCTCCTAATTCTAATACAATATTCACTACGGGAGCCTCTTCTGCTGGAACTGGATCATCAGTCAGTTTTGATGGAGGTTATAACTGGACTGGAATTGATGCTGGTACGCAGCATACAGCAGTACAATTCATAGATGAAAATACTGGATGGTCAGGTGGATTTAATTACAGCGAAACACAAGGTGGAATATTTGTTTGGGACCCGGTTGAATTGTCAATTGAAAGCTTAGATATCAATGAATCAATAACTTTTTATCCAAACCCTGTTGTAGATATACTAAATATCTCTTACTCAAAGCCTTTCACTACTTCTGTATTTGATATTTCTGGAAAATTAATTATGGAAACAAATGAAAAGAAAATTGATTTTAGCAACTTAAAAAGTGGAATTTATTTTGTTAAAATTGATGACGATAGAAAATCAAAAGTTATTAAAATTATAAAAGAATAGAATGATCAAATTAATTATACCTTTTGTTATTATGATGAATCTATTCAACTATGAAACACAAAAATATTCTGTCATAATTAATGATGATGATTTTGAAATCAGATACTATGAACCCTCGATTAAAGCTAGCGTTACGTCAGATCAAAATTCAAACAATAACTTTTATAAACTATTTCAATTTATAAGCGGAAATAATTCTGAAAATGAAAAGATTGAAATGACAACTCCTGTTTATATGAAAAGTGAAGATGAAAAAAATAAAATGGAATTTGTTATGCCCAGTAAATTTAATATGGATAATATTTCAACTCCTAACGATACAAGTATTTCTATATATGAAACTCAAGCAAAATATTTCGCTTGTGTAAGATATGGAGGTTATTCAAATTCATCCAAATTTAAAGATCATTCTGAAAGACTTTCTGAAAAATTAAGTGAGATGGATATTAAAATGATTGGTGATATTTTCTATGTTTCTTACAACAGTCCTTATAAAGTTTTCAACCGAAGAAATGAAGCAATGGTTGAAATAGAATATGTAGAAAAAAATTAATTGGTCTTTATTGCAACACCATCTGCCAAAAATGATAATTTAAATTCAGGCTTGACAATTTTTTCAATTTCATATGAACTTTTTCCAGCATCTTCTGCATAATGCCTCAATCTCTTTACAGAAATTGTATCCTTTGAAATATTTCCTGAAATAAATACTAACTTGGATTCTACACCAGTTTTTGGAACAAAGAAACCATAATCTTTAAATTTTACGAATACGGTGTCCTCATTAACTTTTAAATTCATCCAACATCCCTTTTTTGGACAAACGTTTATTATTTCACCACGGAGATTATTATTATCAATATTTTCAAGTGAGAATTTATCTATTACACTTGAAAACTTTTCTAAATCTGTAACTGCATTAAAGCTACCAAACGTGGAAATATGAATTTCATTTTTACATGAAAAAATTGTTAATAAACAGAAAAGAAGGATCAAAAAATGATATTTCATTTTAATTAATTTTGATTTTTAAATTTACCATTTTCAAATGAAAGACTTAAAAAATTTTAAAAAAATATGGAAAGCTCAATATGAAATGAAAATTGATAGTTCCATAGCATCTATTTGGGAAATAATTACCATGCCAAAAAATCTTGAATTAGTACATCCTTTTTGTAAATCAAATGAAACAATAAACTGGCCAGGTATTGGATCAAAGGATATATTGATTTATCACAGTGGCTTAAAATACATTAGAGAGTTTTTGACTTGGGATAAAGAAAAAGGATATAGCTTATTAATTGGTGAAAAAAATAAAGATAGGTCTTATGTAGTATGGAATATTTTTAAAAGAGGAAATGATAATTACTTAAAAATTACTGTGTATCCCTATTTTTTGAGAAATTACCCAAAATTCGTTTCATTTCTCCCCTACCATCTATTAATAATACCTAAACTGACTGAATATTTAAAAAATGTCATTCGGGGAATTGATTGGTATTTGAAAACTGGAAAAAAAATTGAAAAAAACCAATTTGGAAAACACTCTTGGTTTTCATATAAATGAATTATTTTTTGGTATAAAATTTGATATTTTTGTTTGTTTAAATCCATACAATGAATAATGTTAATCTTTTTAGTGAGCTTAAAATTGAAAGAGACAAGAAAGTCGATTCCAAACAACTCATGGAATCTCTTAAAAAAATATGGCATGAAAACGATCTTACATTAAAAAATATCAATAAAAAAAATGACGGAAGTGTGAATAGTCTTGATTTTGATAAAATGGATTCTAATAATATTTTTCATTCTTCTATTATAAAGAATATATGTGTAAAATATAGATTAAGATTTTTAGACTCAGAACTATTTAAAGGAGAATACCCTCAAAATATTACTAAAATAATTAGAGATCTGGAAAACAAGCATAATACAAAACTTAAAAATTTTATGATTATGGCTCCCTCTAAACTTTTCAAAATTAAAAGTCCTGATGACCCAATTCTTTTTGCTCCTATCGGAAACGGATACTATTATCTAATACATAAGTGGGGAAAAGAATTTAATTCAATTAGAAGGCTGTTAGTACTACCATTTAAAAACATTGATAACCTTACTATATTCTCAATCCTTGTTAGTGTTGTATTTGCTCTTATTGGGAAGTTAATATTCCCAACACTAACAATGTCTGAGGTATTTATTTTATTCCTTTTTCTCGTTAAGGGATTTATTTTTATATTTTTCTACACATTTTTCTTAACAAGAAAAAACTTCAGTGAAAGTATCTGGAATAGCAAATATGATTCTTTTTAATATATTATTGGACCTCCAGATTAAGATCTATTATCTTTATAATTCCTGAGTCTATATTATCCAACCTAACAAATATTTTTTTTGAAATTGAGGTATCATAAGTTTGAGGCTTTTTTAAATGATTAATATCTAATTTAGCGTCAATTTCTGACTCATAGTATGTTATATTAAATTCGTTAATATTACATTTTTTTAAAATCTTTTCAAATGGTAAGAATAGATTAAACTGATAGATGACGCTTTTCATATCAGAATCAGCGTATAGTGTGATTTGATCTTTATGATCATAACAAATATCACAATCTTGTGAATTGTTATTACAGATCACAAATGTGAAAACAAAGAATAGAAATCTCAAAATAAAAATTAGATGGTTAGTCTTAGGATAAATATAAAACATTTAAAATTGATTTGTTTAAAATCAAACAATAAAGTCTAAATAATAATGTATTGGAATTTACTTGATATATCACAAATTACTTAATATCTTGAAAATTAAATAAAGTTAATATGTTAAGAAAAATAAATGCAATATGGGAGGGAGATGGAGCTGATGGGATAGGATTTCTAACAGCAGAAAGTGGTGCGTTTAATAAAATGCCATATAGTTTCAAAACAAGATTTAAAAATGATGACGGAAAACTTGGTACTAATCCCGAGGAGCTAATTGCTGCTGCTCTAGCAGGATGTTTTAATATGAAATTAAGTTTTGTATTGAACGAATCAAATTTTAACCCAAACAAATTAAATACTGATGCAGAATTAATTTTTGAGGACGGAAAAATAATTTCAGTGAATTTAAGTTTAAAGGGTGATGTTGCTAATATTAGCAGAGAAAAATTTATAGAATTAGCGCATGAAGCCAAAAATAATTGTCCAATTTCTGGCGTTTTAAATTGTGAAATTTTATTAGAAGCAACGCTGCTATAAATTTCCCCTATAAAAAAGGCCCACTCCTAAAAGTAAGTATTCAGAGATGTGACCTCGGAGGGATTCAAACCCCCAACCTTCTGAGCCGTAATTAGAATATATGCACTTTTTTGCACAGATCTTAAACTTTTCTCAGATACATATATACAAGAGGATCAACCCTTATTTATTCAGGATAAACCTGTAGTCATAGCTTTTAACAATAGTGAAGAAAGAGCTGAATATAATGAAGCAGA
>CENP01159427.1_pt1 | contig 30127 bp, 32 predicted proteins | sample 361281 | NCBI WGS metagenome assembly CENP01 (sample SAMEA2591122, study PRJEB7988) | marine metagenome | biome: marine biome (ENVO:00000447); feature: deep chlorophyll maximum layer (ENVO:xxxxxxxx); material: saline water (ENVO:00002010), including plankton (ENVO:xxxxxxxx) | depth 70 m | reverse complement strand
AGTGCTGACCCGTTAAGGGTATGGACTAGCTTTGTAGCTCCCTCTTCTTTAAATCTAATTTTAGCTCTTCTGGCTTGAAAATCAGTACAATTTGAGCAGGACGATATCTCTCTATAAGTTTCTTGGCTTGGAATCCAAACCTCTAAATCATATGTTTTTGCTGCAGAAAACCCTAAGTCTCCTGTACATAATTCAACTACCTGATAAGGCAAATTAAGCTCCTTAAGAATTGCTTCAGCATGAGAGGTAAGATTTTCTAAAGCTTCACAAGACTTATCAGGGTGACAAATCTGCACTAACTCAACTTTTTCAAACTGATGTTGCCTAATCAAACCCTTAGTATCCATACCATAACTTCCGGCCTCGGATCTAAAGCAGCTTGTATGGGCTGAAAGCTTAAGTGGGAATGCATCCAAATCAATAATCTGATTTCTATACAGATTAGTTAATGGTACTTCGGCAGTTGGAATTAAATAATAATCATCGGTGAGCTGAAATAAGTCATCAGCAAATTTTGGTAGCTGGCCAGTTGAAGTTAAAGATTCAGAATTAGAAATCATTGGTAAATAATGTTCTGTATACCCATGTTCATGGGCCTTATCAAGCATAAACGCAATCAAGCCACGCTGTAATTTTGCAATTTCTCCTCTCAGCACTGCAAAACGAGACCCCGCCAAAAGATTTGCAGATTCTGTATCAATCATTGAAGTAATATTCAGATGATCTTTACCTTTTAATAAACTCGGCTCGCCAAACTCCCTAACTTTGACATTATTTTCTTCACTCGAACCATTTGGGACAGAGTCAGAAGGAATATTAGGAATATCAAGCAAAAATTCTCTCAGACTTGATTGAATTTCAGTTAATTTGCTTGCACAAGTATCTAGCTGACTTTTTATAGTTTCAATCTTAGTATTGAGAACCGGATCATCTTTACCATCTTTTTTAAGCAATCCATACTCTTTTGACAATGAGTTACGTTTAGCCTGAAGATCTTCTGTTTCAGTTTGAAATTGTTTTCGACTTGCTTCCAAACTTTTATATGCGTCAATCTCAAAATTATAGTTTCTTGATTCTAAATTTTTAACAACCGCTTCTGGATCATTTTTTATTAAATTTGTATCAATCATTTATTAAGCAGTTTTAAATAAAGAGTAAGCTAAAAAAGTTCCTATCAGACACGATGCAATTGATGCAACAACATATATCAATGCATTTAATTCTTTACCATTGTATAGCATTTCGATTGTTTGCTGGGAGAAGGCTGACATAGTCGTAAAGGAGCCCAAAAATCCAATAATTAAAAAAAAATAAATGTTTGATTTAAGATCTGAAATATAAGCCATGGCAATACCTATGCAAAAACATCCAATGAAATTAACAAGCATTATCCCGCTCGGAAACATAAGAAAGTATGAGTTTTTCATTAAATCATTAATGAAATATCTTAAAGGTGCCCCCAAAGCCCCTCCGCATGCAATTAAGAAAATTTTTGTCATAATAGGGTTAACTCTATCCCATGCTCCACGCCTATAGAATCTTTATAACGAATAAGATTTAATTTGTTAGCAATAAATGAAAATTGAATTGAATTAGAGGTATTAATTGAAATAATTTCAATAGTTGCATCATTGATAAGACTGATTGAATATTCTTCAGAATTCTTATCTATTCCATTCATTAAAATATTAAGAAAAAAATTATCTAACTGATCAATATCAATAGTCTGTTTTTGATCTAAATATACATCGTGAATTTCAATTCTATGTCCCTCAATTCTATAATTTTCTTCAAAGGGTGTTAAAACATTTACAGTTACTCCCCCTTGATCGAATAAAATTTTTCCTGAAGATGTTTCAATTTTTAAATCAGATTGATTGAATGATCTCTCAACAAATAGATAGTTTTTTTTTAATTCATTATTCAGTATATCTACTGAAATTGTAAATGCATGAGTAACTACAGAAAAATAAAGAGCAATAAGCATAAAAAAAAATCTAACAATCATTGCTGTTTTGGGACCAATACCTCTCGACTACCGTTACTGCTCATTTCAGACACCAAACCTGCCATCTCCATTGCCTCAATAATTCTAGCTGCGCGATTGTAACCAATTCTAAGTTTTCTTTGCACGGCTGAAATAGATGCTCTTCTTGATTCTATTACAAACGCGACTGCTTCATCGTAGAGCTCATCATTCTCATCGGATAAGTCAGAGTTATCAAGGTCAGACCAACCTGGAATTGGTCCAGTTTCCTGAAGTTCTGATGTAATTTCATCAAGATAATTTGGCTCAGATTTCTTCTTCCAACTATCCACAACTCTATGGACCTCATCATCACCAACAAATGCCCCATGAACACGTTCAGGAACACCCTGTCCAGCTGGCATATATAGCATATCTCCAGCGCCAAGGAGCTGTTCTGCCCCTCCTTGGTCAAGAATGGTGCGCGAATCAATTTTAGAGGAAACTTGAAAAGCAATTCTTGAAGGAACGTTAGCTTTGATGAGCCCAGTAATAACATCAACTGATGGACGCTGCGTTGCTAAAATTAAATGGATTCCAGCTGCTCTTGCTTTTTGGGCAATCCTTGCGATCAAATGCTCAACCTTTTTACCAACAATCATCATCATATCGGCAAACTCATCCACAACCACAACAATGGATGGCAATTCTTCTAATAGTACTTCCTCATCTTCTTGAAAAGGATCTACCAACGGTGTGCCAGCAGAGTTGGCTTCAGCAACTTTTTGATTAAAAGCACTCAAACCCCTAACTCCCATTTCTGACATTAATTTATATCGTCTATCCATTTCAGCTACACACCATCTGAGTCCATTAGATGCGTCAGTCATATCAGTAATAACAGGGGTAAGAAGATGAGGAATGCCTTCATAGACAGAGAGCTCAAGTATTTTAGGATCAATCATTATCAAACGGACAGCTTCAGGATCTGATTTGAATAATAAACTCAGTAACATAGCATTGAGGCCAACAGATTTTCCTGATCCAGTTGTACCTGCAACCAGTAAATGTGGCATCTTGGCAAGATCAACAACTATTGGTTTTCCAGCTATATCATGACCTAGTGCCATCGACAATGGTGAAGAAGATTTATGGAATGTCTCTGAAGATAATATTTCAGTTAAGCGAACCATTTTTCTATTTGTATTAGGTATTTCGATGCCAACAACTGACTTTCCAGGAATAACTTCAACTACCCTAACGCTCATTACCGCAAGCGATCTCGCAATATCTTGAGCAATATTTGTAATTTTACTTGCCTTAGTACCTGGAGCAGGTTGAATTTCAAATCTAGTCACTACGGGGCCAGGAATAACAGAAACAACCTTTGCCTCAACTCCAAATTCTTGTAACTTAATTTCCAGCCTATCAGCTACTTCATCGAGCTGTTCTTTTGTTAGAGATGAGCCATCATCTAGAACTCTATCAAGAAGATCTGTTGAAGGCATCTCTGAATTTACATTTTTATCTTTTGGTTTATAAACAGTGGATGTGGCGGCAGATTCATTTTTTTGAATCTCTGCTTTTGATACAGGCTTGGAAGTCTCTTGTGGCTTAGTTTCTGGTTCAATTAATGTTGGAGAGGATTTAGGAAGGTTTAGCTCTCTTGGCTTAGCTGCTGCAACAGAACGCTCAATTACAGGCTCCTCTTTAGTTTTAATTGAGAAATCAATAGATTTCAATGCATTAAATAAAAACCTAAGCAAGTTATTAATTTGGGCGCTAAGCTCTAATATAAGATATTTAGCTCCATGTCCAAGAGCATCTATAACGGATAACCAAGAAAATGAAAAAGTTAAAGAGATCGAAGCAAGAAAGAAAATAACTATAAATATTAAGGAACCAACCACCCCAAAAATATTTGAGAGATTGGTGAATATTAACGCGCCTATCAAACCACCTGATGAGGACTGCGGGAAGTAATCACCTGAATAATAAAATTCACTTAATGCTGAAAATGATGACAGCAAAATCATTGCTGAAATAACTTTAATAATTTTATGAGTTCTATCAGATGGACGGTAAAAAAATAATAGCTTCACTGCTACGAAAGAAATAACTAATAAAAATAAATATGCTCCAATCCCAGCTATGGAAAATAAAGCATCAGAAAGGTATGCCCCAAAAGGCCCTCCAAGATTTTCAATGGAACCAGAAAGCGAGCTTACCGATGAAAGACTTGGATCAAGTGGAGAATAAGAAACAAGTGAAATAAAAATATATAGAACTGAGCCTAAGCAAAAAAATGCAAAAACATTTTTCAACGTCCCTGCTAAGAGATTTGATTGCTCTGATTTTTTAGCGATGATTAACTCCTGTTATCAATATTATATTGAGATATAGCTTATTTAGTTAGAAAAGATAACAATTTCTTTAATCTCTATCTTATAATTCGCACATGGAATATCAACATCATAAACTTATTATCTTAGGTTCAGGTCCAGCAGGTTATGCCGCAGGCATTTATGCTGCCAGAGCAGGCCTTAAACCATTGCTAATTACTGGTGCAGAACAAGGCGGACAACTTACCACTACTACCGATGTAGAAAATTGGCCTGGTGACTCTGATGGTTTGCAAGGACCAGAATTAATGGAAAGAATGAAAAAACATGCAGAACAGTTTGATGTTCAAATTGTTAATGATCACATAGATACAACTCAATTATCCGAACAACCTTTCAAACTAACAGGTAGTCAAAATTGGTCCTGTGATTCACTCATCATTTCAACTGGAGCAAGCGCAAAGTATCTTGGCTTACCCTCAGAAAAAGAATTTTTAGGCAGAGGAGTTTCTGCGTGCGCAACATGCGATGGTTTTTTCTACCGTGATCAAGAGGTTGCTGTAATTGGCGGTGGAAATACTGCTGCTGAAGAAGCTCTATATCTTTCCCGTATTTGCTCAAAAGTTCATCTCGTTCATCGAAGGGATAAGCTGAGAGCAGAAAAAATTCTTCGAGATAGAGTTGCTGAAGCTGAAAGTGAAGGCAAAATTGAGATGCATTGGAATTCTCAATTAGACGAGGTACTTGGAGATGATAAGGGTGTTCACTCAATTCAAATAGTGACTGACGAAGAGAGTAAAAAACTTGATTTAACAGGCGTATTTATAGCTATTGGTCATCACCCTAATACTGAAATATTTAAAGGCCAACTTGAAATGAAAAATGATTACATCACCATTAAATCAGGAACGGATGGAATGGCTACTGCTACCAGTGTGCCTGGAGTCTATGCAGCAGGCGATGTTTCAGATCAAATTTATCGACAAGCTATTACATCTGCAGGATTTGGCTGTATGGCTGCACTTGATGCTGAGAAGTTTTTATCTGAGTAGTTACTGACCAGAAACCCAAAAAACCATCCCAACAACAAACACTGCAATGAGTATTAGCGCAACTCTGGAATCAGATTTGCTGTCCTCGTTAGCTTCTTGTGATTCAAAGTATTCATCATATTTATCTGGCATAGTTATTCCCCATGTTTTAAGACCACTCTACCCTGTTGACCACCCTGCAGAATAAGATCAATCTCTTGCTGTAAATTTTCTTTTGTAACAGTTTTTATCATTGATGAAAGATCTAAATTCCATTCATCAGCAAATTTATTCCAAATACTAGTTTTAAATGCTAGCGATGATTCTGCTGAATCAATACCAGAAAGCGTTATGCCTCTTAAGATAAATGGAAAAACTGTTGTATTAACCTCTATACCCGCAACATTGCCACAACACGCAACAACACCATGAGGTGAAATTTGAGGAAGCATTTTACTCAATACATTTCCTCCAACCGTATCAATGGCAGATGAAAACATTGGTCTCTCCATAGCTTTAGCAGGAGTCTCCAAATATTCATCACGCATAATTATATTGCTTGCTCCAATAGATTTAAGAAAATCAGTCGATGTAGATTTTCCTGTTAATGCAGAAACCTCTTTGCCCAATTTAGACATTAGCATTACACCAATAGAGCCCACGCCACCAGTAGCACCTGATACTAAAACAGGCAGATCTGATTCTTGAGAAGATTCATAGATTTTTAATGCACTAGCTGCTGCTGTTAAACCAGCGGTGCCTATAGACATAGCCTCTAAACTTGTCAGAGCAGAAGGCTTTTTTACAACCCAGCCAGCTGGAACATTAATGTATTCCCCAAAACCACCTGGGGTGTTCATACCCAAGTCATAGCCTGTGACTATAACTTCATCTCCCTCATTAAATGACGAAGAATTAGCGTCGGTAATAATTCCAGCCGCATCAATTCCTGGAACAAATGGATAATTTCTTGTTACCCCTTTATTTCCTGAGGCTGACAAAGCATCTTTATAATTTAATGAAGAGTGAGATACTTTTATTTGAACAAATCCATCTACTGGCTTTTCAAGTTCCAGCTTGGAAATGGAAGCAGAAAAAACACCATCTTTCTCTTCAACATAATATGCTGAGTATTGCATTATTATCTTGGTTTCATTCGCATGGCTGAATCAAGTCTTATTGTTTCGCCATTTAAATATGTATTTTCAACAATATGTGCAGCTAGATTACCAAATTCAGATGGAATTCCAAACCTATGAGGAAACTGAGTTGATTCAAGCAAAGGATCTCTTACTTTTTCTGGGGCCATTTTCATTAAAGGAGTATCGAAGATTCCTGGTGCAATAGTGTTAACTCTAATCCCATGCCTTGCCAAATCTCTAGCAGCAGTAAGAGTTAAGCCAATAACACCAGCTTTTGAAGCACTATAGGCTGACTGTCCAATTTGACCTTCATAGCCTGCGATGGAAGCAGTATTTATAATTACTCCCTTTTCACCATCTTCCCCAGCTTCATTTTTATCCATAAACTCAGCTGCTAAACGCATAACGTTAAAGGTCCCAACTAAATTTAAATCAATAATAAATTTAAAATGATCCAATGGATGAGGTGCATCTTTACCAATAATTCTTGCGCCATAACCTGTTCCAGCACAGTTAATTGCAACATGCAATTTGCCAAACGACTCTTCAATTTTTGACATGGCATCCTTTACGGGCTGCTCTTCCATAATGTTCGTATTTACATATTTAACATTGTCATCGCCCAGCTCATCACAAATAGCTTTTGCATTATCATCATTAATATCAAGAATCATGACTTTTGCACCTTGAGATACAAAGTGTCTGGTTGATGCTTCACCCAAACCTGATGCACCACCCGTAATTGCTATAACTTTATCTTTTAGTTCCATTGATTTTCTCCATATTGAACAAGAATTATACCTAGCTATTTAATAAATGATCATATTAAAAGTTTAAAAAAATTATTGGCACAATAATTGCATTAGTACATATGTAACTTCATAAACAATATAGGAGAAATTATGAAAAGATTATTATTACTAGTTGGAATGCTGGCAATGCCATCATTTGCAGCTGTAAGTGCTAATGTATCATTTGCCTCAGATTATGTCTGGAGGGGAATGACTCAAAGCGATGGTCCGGCAATCCAAGGTGGTTTTGATTTTGAAGCTGAATCTGGATTTTATGCTGGTATATGGGGATCAAATGTTAACTTTAATGATGGTGCTGGAAGCGAGCTAGACTATTATGCTGGTTATGGCTTTTCACTTGGTGATGTGGGTGTTGACATTGGCTATATAGCTTTTGATTATCCAAAAAATGAGACTGGCCTGGATTTTGAAGAAATCTATCTAGGATTAAGTTTTGGTGACTTAGGTCTTTTATTTGCATCTGGCCAAGACGGTATGCCTGATTATACAGAAGCTTCATATGCTTTTGGTGATTTATCAATATCTTATGGAACTTATGATGATATGAGTGACAACATCACTATAAGTTATGGCTTTTCATGCGGTTCTTATGATTGCGGTATCACAGCCTACGATATGACTGATGAAGGCTACAGTGGCGTAGACGAAGATGGTGTTTACTTCTCAATTTCTGCAAGCCTATAAACCATGAAACTAGTTATAGCTATTATTAAGCCATTTAAGCTCCAAGAGGTTCGTGAAGCTCTAATTGAAGCTGGAATAGAAGGCTTAACTTTATCAGAAGTAAAGGGTTATGGCCGTCAAAAAGGTCATACTGAACTATATCGTGGTGCTGAATACACTGTTGATACTCTACCAAAGATAAAACTCGAAATCCTTGTTGAAGATGAAAAACTCAGCACTGTAACCGACACCATCACCTCTACCGCCGGAACTGGAAAGATCGGTGATGGGAAAATATTTGTAACCAACGTTGAAGAAGTCATCAGAATTAGAACTGGTGATACTGGCAACGAAGCCATCTAATTTAGGAGATTATTATGGAAGAAATTAAATTTGCATTAGATACTTTCTACGCAATTATGTCAGGAGCATTGGTCATGTGGATGGCCGCTGGATTTACTATGCTTGAAGCAGGATTAGTCCAAAAGAAAGATGTTTCTGAGATCGTTACTAAAAATCTAGGATTATTTTCAATAGCTTGTGTTATGTACTTAGCTTGCGGTTTTGTCCTTATGTATCCATCTGACGCAGTTTTTGCGATATCTGGTGGTCTTGATGATGCCGGAGAGGCCATTATATATGGTATTTTGCCCGCAATTGGAACTTCATGGGGACTAAGCACTGATATGCCTTTAGAGGAAATTGGTATGGCTTATGGAATGGATTATTCCCAGCAAGCTGACTTCTTTTTTCAAGTGGTCTTTGTGGCAACCGCAATGTCAATTGTCTCCGGTGCTGTAGCAGGAAGAATGAAATTAATTCCATTCTTTATATTTGCAGTTATTCTTACTGCTTTTATCTATCCTGTTCAAGGTTACTGGAATTGGGGTGGTGGCTTTTTAAGCACACTTGGATATTCTGACTATGCTGGTTCTGGAACAGTTCATCTTCTTGGTGCTGCTGCAGCATTGGGTGTGGTAACTCTTCTTGGGCCAAGAACTGGTAAATATTCCCCTGATGGCACAGTAAATCCTATGCCTGGATCAAATATACCATTAGCTGCTTTAGGAACACTGATTCTGTGGTTAGGTTGGTTTGGTTTTAATGGTGGGTCAGAGCTTGTAATCAGTGATGAGGCAAGTGCAATCGCTGTCAGTCAGGTTTTCTTAAATACTAACATGGCTGCTGCAGGTGGAGTCCTTGGAGCTTTAATACTTAGCTTGGTCATGACTGGCAAAAGCGATGTCACGATGGTAATCAATGGAGCTATCGCAGGATTAGTTGCAATCACAGCTGGACCTAGTGCACCAACTGGTGGTGAAGCAGTATTAATAGGATTCATCGGTGGTCTGATTGTATATGCATCAATTCTATTTTTTGACAAAATGAATGTAGATGATCCAGTGGGAGCTATATCAGCTCATGGTACTGTGGGAATATTTGGAGTCATGGTGGTTCCATTTACAAGTGATGCATCCTTTTTGTATCAATTCATAGGTGTTATTTCTATTGCTGGATTTGGATTCCTTGCTAGTTTTGGTGCTGTGTATGTAATAAACATGTTCATGCCAATCAGAGCGTCTGATGAAGAGCAAGCATTAGGACTTGATGCTTCTGAGATAGGAGTCGAGGCCTACCCAGAGTTTAAATAAATACTCTACACATAACCGCCAACATCTAGTTGGCGGTTATTTTGCATTAAATTAGTGCAAATATTCATTGATTCTTTCTGAATCTACTAAATAAGGGCAAAATATCTATTATAAATTGGCATTATAATTGCTTGTATTTATATACATTATTTTTATATGGGGTAAAAGAATGAAGCTAATATCTGCAATTATTAAGCCGTTTAAACTTGAAGAGGTTCGACAGGCTCTCCTTGATTATGGAGTAGAAGGATTAACTATCACTGAAGTTAAGGGCTTCGGCAGGCAAAAAGGACACACTGAATTATATCGTGGCGCAGAATACACAATAGATACCCTACCTAAAATTAAACTTGAAATTATCGCTGATGCAGAAAAAGTAACTGAAATAGTTGATGTAATCTCAAAGTCTGCAAATACAGAAAAAATTGGTGATGGAAAAATATTTATTACTAATGTTGAGGAAGTAATAAGGATTAGAACCGGTGAAACAGGCAATGATGCTATTTAATATGGAGAAAAAAATGAAATTACTTAATTACTGTCTTATAGCACTTGTTACTGTTCTCTCACCAACTGCACTATCATCTGAAATAAACTCGGGAGATACTGCATGGATTCTTACCGCTACTGCTTTGGTCTTATTCATGACGCTTCCTGGATTAGCTCTTTTTTATGGTGGGCTTGTAAGATCACAAAATGTTTTATCTGTTCTGATGCAATGCTTCGCAATCTGTTGCATCGTATCTGTAGTATGGATTGTTTATGGATATAGCTTAGCCTTCACAGGCAGTGGTTCGTTTATCGGAGGAACTGATGCCTTTTTCTTATCAAATCTAACTCGAGATTCTGCATCGGGCACTATGCCTGAGAGCTTATTTGTTGTATTCCAAATGACATTTGCGATCATCACACCTGCTTTGGTCGTTGGTGCATTTGCTGAGAGAATGAAGTTTAATGCTATGTGCATTTTTACTGTTCTATGGGTAACTTTAGTTTATTTGCCTGCATGCCATATGGTTTGGGGTGGTGGTTATCTTGGTAGTATCGGGGTGATTGATTTTGCTGGTGGGTTAGTGGTACATGCTACCTGTGGTGTTGGCGCTTTAGTTGCAGCCATTATGCTCGGGCCTAGGAAAGGGTTTCCAGGTGGGTCATTAGTGCCACACAACAGACCCATGGTTGTCATGGGAGCTGCAATGCTTTGGGTTGGCTGGTTTGGCTTTAATGGTGGAAGTGCTGTTGCTGCTGATTCAAGTGCTGCGATGGCTATTCTCGTGACGCATATAAGTGCTGCAGTGGGAGCCTTAACCTGGATGACAGTTGAATGGGTTAAAACAGGTAAGCCAACAGTTGTTGGTATTGCAACAGGAATGGTGGCAGGCCTAGCAACCATTACACCTGCATCTGGAACAGTTGGTCCTCAAGGGGCATTGCTGATTGGTCTATTAGCTGGACTTATATGTTTCTATGCAACACAAATGATTAAAGGTTTTTTCAAAATTGATGACTCGCTTGACGTCTTCCCTGTTCATGGCGTTGGAGGCATTTTAGGTATTTTAATGCTAGCCTTTTTAGGAAAGCCAGATGGCTTTCTTGGTGCAGGAGCAGCAGGATTTGACCCATCTGTCTTTGATCAATTTATGATTCAACTTCAGGGTGTTGTGGTTATATGCTTATGGACTTTAGTATTTTCTTGGGTTGCTTTGAAAATTACCTCAATGGTTGCAGATTTAAGAGTAAGCAATGAAAGTGAGCACGAAGGCTTAGATTTAACTGAGCACAATGAAAGTGGATATAGTTCAAGTTAACTTAATCTTAACTTCCTAATAACAGGATTGGCGTATTGCTCAAGTAATTTTGTTCGTGCGCCGTTCCTTAAAGTTTGAAGCCTTTCTTCGAGCATCCCTTTTGCATACTTAATTTCTTTTTGAGTGTATTGACCTTGATCCTTAAAATTCATGTTCATGAGAATACAAGCAGCATAGTTGGTTGGATGAAGCTCATATTTTGCAACTATTGAGTGCGTTATTTTCTCTGCAATGGCTTGATAGTCATCATCCTCATCAAACTTCATAGGCTCAGAGAGGTTGATATTTACGTTGCCTTTAAATCCAGTAATTCCATTTGCAATACTTCTAAGATCCTCATCTTTTTCTTTTACATATGCACTATTTAATTTAGATGAATATAATTCTTTCGCTTTTAATTGATCATTTGGATCATATTCATAAGAAATTGATACCGGAACAACTTTTAAAGAATTAAAATAATCAGCCACAGACTTAGATTTTCTCTGAGTTAAGTGGATCATTTTTAATAACGCTGGATCTGTTGCATCCACACCATCCTTTGCCCTTCCCTGCTTTTGCGCAATCCAAATAGAATCATTATCTTGAAAAATGCTTTGATGAATAAATTGTGAAGCTAGTAACAAACCAGAGTAAATTTCCTTTTTTGTTCGACCGGATCTTTGAATGATAAAGCTTTTATTTAGTCTAAATAGATCTGAGGCCCATTTCTCTTCCATAAGATTATTACCAACCGCAATATTAAATGTTTTGAAGCCAGATTGATAAAGATTTAGAGCAAGCAAAGCTGCATCTAAAGAAATATCTCTATGATTAGAAATATATAAATGACTATCGTTGTGATTTAATTTATTTAGCCCATTAACAGAAAAAGTTGATATAGATTCTTGAACTACTTTTTCCATCAAGCCTTTAAAAACTTGTTGATATTCATCGATGGTATTGATGGTTCTCGCTTTAGAGATAAGCTTTTGTTTTATAAAAAACTTAACAAAAGGAACTTTTGAAATAACTCCAGGAAATTGTAATCCAATTAAGGCTTTTAAAACTGAGGGATTAGACGTCAGTGACCCAAGTACCTTAGCTACTTCTGCATCAGTGTAAGGTCTAATATCTTTGAATGGGTCCATACCATTAAGCTAGAAGTTGGATCATAACTCCGGCAGCCACTGCGGAACCAATTACCCCAGCAACATTAGGGCCCATGGCGTGCATTAATAGAAAATTTTGAGAATCATTTTCTAGGCCTACTTTATTAACAACTCTAGCAGCCATAGGAACTGCAGAAACACCAGCGGCGCCTATCAGAGGGTTTATTTTATTTGTGCTTAAAATATTCATTAGCTTGGCCATCAAAATACCTGAAGCTGTTCCTATTGAGAAAGCTATGATGCCAAGAGAAAGGATTCCTAGAGTTTCAGGAGTGAGGAATTGATCTGCCGCAAGCTTTGATCCAACAGCCAAACCCAAGAAAATAGTGACTATGTTAATGAGTGAATTTTGGACAACCTCACTCAACCTCTCTACCACAAGAGATTCTCTCATAAGGTTTCCAAAACAAAACATTCCAATTAAAGGAGCTGCACTAGGAAGCATCATGCCCACGAGAAAAATCAAAATTATTGGAAAAATTATTTTTTCTTTTTGAGAAACCTCTCTTAATTGAACCATGCGAATAACTCTTTCTTTACGAGAGGTAAGTAGCCTCATAATTGGAGGCTGAATTAGAGGCACAAGTGCCATGTAGGAATATGCAGCTACGGCAATTGCACCAAGAAGTTCTGGAGCTAAAATAGAAGACACATAAATTGCGGTTGGTCCATCCGCTCCACCGATAATACCAGTTGCCGCTGCTTGTTTAAGTGTAAATGAAACTATCCCAAACTTATTTAAAATCAAAGCTCCAACAACTGTTGCAAAAATACCAAATTGAGCGGCAGCACCCAAAATTAATGTTTTGGGATTAGCTAACATTGGCCCAAAATCTGTCATCGCACCTACGCCCATAAAAATTACCAAAGGCGCAACTCCTGAACCGATTGCTACAGAATAAAAAGTATTTAAAATACCAGCCTTATATCCTAACTCAGCAGCATATTCATTTAACAACCATAACTGAGAATGGGAGGCTGTTTTTAAGAACGTAGATAAAGACTCAGCCTCGCCCATTACAATTAAAGTCAGGGCTCCTGCTAATTCATCAGGGTTTGAAAAATAAATCAATTTTTCTATTGGGCTAAGAGCTAAACCAATTTCAGGAATATTAGTAAGAATTGCTCCAAAACCAATCGGCAATAACAATAAAGGTTCAAATTTTTTGCTGATGGCCAAGTACAGTATCACCAGGCCTACCACCAGCATGATTGATTGACCTGATGTTAAGCTAAAAATCCCTAAGTTTGAAAATATGGCTTCAAGATTCATTAGCTGACAATTTCAAACAAAGGAGTTCCTGGTTTTACCGTGTCCCCTGGTTTAACAAATATTTTCCCAACAACTCCGGCAGTAGGAGCTTTAATTTCTGTTTCCATTTTCATAGCTTCTAAAATTAAAATGGTTGAATCTGCTTCAACAGATTCTCCCTCAGCAATAATTACTCTAAATATATTCCCGCCTAATGGCGCTGCTATAACTTCGCCTGCTCCAGCTTCAACCGATGGAGTGGTAGCAACTTGATTGATCTGAGACCCATCATTAATCGTGACAGAATTATCTGGTTTTAAAGTTACAGAATATTCCTGATCTTCAACAGTCACTATGTAAGAAGTATCAGTTAACTGATTTATGTCTAATGGCTCTGATTCAAAATAATCAGGATTATCAGCATTTTCTATAAAGTTAAGTCCTATTTCTGGAAACATTGCATATATGAGAACATTTTCTACTGTCGCATCAGCTGCAATATTTTTTTCAGCAATGACGCCTTTAAACTCATCTTCTACAGATTGAAAATTATCAGTCAACACATCAGCTGGTCTACAGGTTATAACTGCGCTATCCCCAATGCCCTCTTGTTGCAAATCTTTATTGACCGGTGCTGGAGTTGCCCCATATTCACCTTTCAATAAAGATTTAACTTCATTCGTAACAGTTGAATACCTTGAGCCAGATAGGATATTAATGACTGATTGAGTTCCAACAATCTGCGATGTTGGAGTTACCAATGGAATGTATCCTAAGTCTTCTCTAACTTTGGGAATCTCGTTAATTACCTCATCAAACCTATCAATTGAGTCTTGTGCTTTAAGTTGATTCTCAAGATTTGTTAACATTCCACCAGGAACTTGCGAGGCTAAAATACGAGCATCAACCCCTCTAAGGGAACCTTCAAAGTTTCTATATTTTCTTCTAACTTTTTGGAAATGTGCAGCAATTGGGGTAAGTTTTTCTATATCCAGACCAGTTTCTCTATTGGTTCCATCAAGAATGCTAATTAATGTTTCGGTAGGTGTGTGGCCATATGTCATGCTCATTGAAGAAATCGATGTATCAATGTTATCCAAACCTGCTTCAATCGCCTTAACGCCTGTTGCAACTGACATGCCTGTAGTTGCATGGCAGTGCATATGAATTGGAATTTCAAGCTCATCTTTAAGCCTAGAGACTAATTCAAATGCCACATAGGGCTTAAGTAATCCGGCCATGTCCTTAATAGCTAATGAATGTGCACCCATGTCTTGAATATTTTTTGCCAGGTCAACCCAAAGATCTATTGTGTGAACTGGGCTGGTAGTATATGAAATTGTTCCTTGCGCATGACCCTCAACTGCAATTACTGCCTGTAGAGCTTGATTCATATTCCTTGGATCATTCAATGCATCAAATACTCTAAAAACATCCACTCCGTTTTGCTTGGAGCATTCCACGAATTTGTTTACAACATCATCTGCATAATGTTTGTAGCCCAATAAATTTTGCCCTCTTAAAAGCATTTGTTGAGGAGTATTAGGCATCATAGATTTAATTTTTCTAATTCTTTCCCATGGGTCTTCGCCTAGATATCTGATGCATGAATCAAAGATTGCGCCCCCCCACGACTCAACTGACCAAAAACCAACATCATCTAGGTCTTTTAAAGCTGCCTCCATGTCGTGATATCTAAATCTAGTTGCCAGGAGAGATTGATGAGCATCCCTTAAAACAACCTCTGTCACTCCAATTTTCTTAGATTCATTCATGATCTAATACCTCCAAGAACTTCTTTAATAATTTTATGATGAACATCATTTTTTACAGTTGCGGGCGTGCTTGAGTTATTTTTCTGAGGTGTAGATGAAAAGACGATTCTTAACAAATTTACTGAAATGATTAGCAAAAGTAGAAAACTAAAAACAACAACCATTCCGCTATATAGCAGATTCATCCCCTCTTGCATTAAGATATCTTGCTCTATCATATTTATTAAAATGTTGGCCTATAATCATTAAAATAGGACTTAGTGATTTTACACCAATCTAAGTACAATAATGAAATGTCTCTTCACCCATATCTAAAGCAACCGGGCATCTCTATTTCTGCTCACAGAGGAGGAAGTCTTGAGGCCCCAGAAAATACAATAGAATCATTTGAGTATGCAATAGAAGTTGGCTCTGCGTATATTGAAACAGACGTTCAGCTATCTGCTGATGGAATACCCTTCATTTTCCATGACGATGATTTAAATAGACTGCTGGGAAAGGATCTAATCTTTAACAATCTTCACAGCGAAGAGATCAATCAATTAAGATTATTTGAGGCGTATCAGATCCCAACCTTGAAAGAGGTATTAAAAAAATTTCCTGATACCTTTTTTCAAATTGATGTAAAGACAGATGAAGTAGCATTACCAACCATGGAAATAATAAACGAGTTAGATGCATTTAACAGAATCTGCATCGCAAGCTTCAGCAGCAAGAGACTAAAATTAGTGAAAGAAAATTATCCCAAAACATGCCTTTCAATGGGGCCAAATGAAATATTAAAACTCTTATTGGCCAGCTTTGGCCTTTATAAAAAAAGAGTTCAAGGTGATTGTTTACAAATTCCCATATATCACTATGGCATCAAACTTGTGACCAAAAGATTCATTAAATTTGTTCAAAGCTTGGGTTTAAAGATCCATGTTTGGACAATTAATGATGAAAATACAATGCATAAATTGATCGACCTTGATGTTGATGGAATTATTACTGACAGACCAAAGCTTTTAAAAGAGGTCTTAACTAGAAAGTAGCTACTGGCTTCTCAGCAACAATTCTCCAATTCAAATCAGCAATCTTAGCTTTCTCAGCATCAGTCCATGACTGGCCGCCGGTTTGCAGTAAATCTAATGATTCCTCCACCCATGCGGGAATAATTCTTAGGCGTTGGAAAAATCTAATAACCTTTCTTACCCTCCAGATTAAATTTCTTTTTTGTTCGCATATTGGCCATGCGGGGCTTTTAGAAGGAGCGGATAAGATAATTTTAAAGCCTGCTCTTTCTAAAGCCATGCAAACATCTGCGGGGTACATAGATTGAGTAGCGGCAAGCGTAGGAAGATATTTTTTATGTAAACTGGCATGTTCCTCGTTGTGCCAGTCAAAGTAAGGAGAAAGTAAATATTCTGAGCAGGCATATCTTGAGCCTGGTTTCAGCACCCTAAACATTTCTTGCGCGCAACTATCTAACTCCTCTTTTTTAAAAAAGGGCCAAACGGCTTGAAAAGAAAAAAGGCCATCAAAGCTTTCCGCATCATAATCTAAAGGCTTGTGATGATCACCAACTTTAAAATGCAGCCGATCAGTCATACTGGTTTCATTTGCCCAATCCTCTGCATTTTCTATCTGATTTGGGTCTATGTTATATCCTGAAACTTCGCCTCCAGTTAACGAGGCGAAATAGTGCGAAATTCTACCTCTTCCACAACCCATATCCAACAGGTGAGATGATGCAGGATTACTCAAATTCAATTCTTTCAACAGAGCCTGCTCACAAAGCAATTGATTTCCATAAAGACCTTGCGAGTCGTCTAGTTGGGGTGGAATGTACAGTTTCTCTAAATCAAAAACTGAGAGCATATTATTTAATACTTTGTAGTAAGCTGCGACTGCTTTAGTTTCATCCTCTGTTTTAGTTTTTGCTCCATCTTGCATGCTTTGAAAAAATTTATAAGCATCTATGCATGCTTGCTTGTCTTCCTTGGATAGAGTGATTAATCTTTTGATACCAATAAAAGAAGTTTTGATTCTGTACCAACTCATAAAGAAATCATACACCTAAAAAAATAATCAGGTATAGAAATTAAATTTCTGAAATTATGCAGAGCTATGTTTTTTAACTTCATTGAAGATCTCCTTAATATCTTGCAATGATAGAGGCTCTGTACTTTTTAAAATTTCTGAAATTCTATAAAAGGGACTAAATTTTAAAATCTCTTCGTGAGTTAGATTAATCTTCTTATTAATGTAATTTAAATATTCCGGAGTGGTTTCACCTTCTTTTTGATCTCTTAATTTAGGTGAGAACTGAAGTAATGTCTGAGATAAATCTTCCATTAATTTTGAAGGAACTTTGAAAAAATTTTTCTAGCAAACATATACATGGGAATAATGATACAAGAGGTGATCAGCAACTCTAACCAGGTATTAAATTGTAAAAAATTTCTAATAAAGCCAGCTAAAAATAAACTAACCAGCCCCAGCAAACTATATAGAATAATTGAGTTACGACTGAAGAGATTCATGGGTGCTTTTAACCTTTAAGAGAATTATGGCGCCCATAATAAACAGTGCAGCAATAGGTATCAAGCCATATCTTGTATCTTGAAAAAAAGTAACAAAAATTGCTACTAGGGCTGGGCCCATAAATGCTCCAGCACGTCCAAACATATTATAAAAACCAAAGTACTCACCGGATTCATCTTGAGGAATTAGAGTTGCATAATAGCTTCTAGAAATTGATTGAATGCCACCTTGAATCGCTCCAACCATTGAAGCAAGAATATAAAACTCGATAGCATTTGAAAGAAATGCTGAATATGCAATCACGACAAGATACAAAGAGATTGTAAAAAGTAAAGTATTTTTATCACCAAACTTATATGCAAACTTTGACCATAATAAGGTCGTAGGAAATGCAACAAATTGCACCAAAATAAGCGCAACAATTACATCACTGCTTGGCAAACCTAAATTAAGAGCAAAATCAGCCGCCATGGCCATAATTGTATGGACGCCATCTATATATAAAAAGAAAGCCAATAAAAAAATAAAAACATTTTTCTTTGCAGAGACTGTTCGTAAGGTATTAAATACTTTTGTATAAGCAAGCTTAAAATGAGATCCAGGCAAATTTACGCCTCTGTCTTGAATTTTTAAAAGAATAGGAATCAGAAATAAAGTCCACCAGACAGAAACACTTAAAAAAGACCATCTAACAGCATCAGCAACGCTTGATAACCCAAAAAATTCCGGCTTAATTGTCATGGCTGCATTCACAAGAAATAACAAGCCTCCACCTAGATAGCCAAATGCAAACCCATAACTGGATATTCTTGCAATATTGCTTTCATCCGAAACTTGGACCAGCATCTTATCGTATAAAGTATTGCCTGCTGCAAAACAATAATTAGCAATACCAAAAAAAATTAAAGCCTGAAGCCAAGAACCTGCTGGGATAAAATACAAAACAGCAACCGAAATAATAGAAATTGCACCAAACCCAGTAAATAAAATTTTTGTTGTTCTGGAAACATCTGTAACTGCACCAATAAAAGGTGATGTAAATAAAAGAACCAAATTAGAGATTGTTAAACCCCAACCAAGATATGCAGTTTTGACTTCAGCCTCTAGCCCAGAAGCCCAAAAGTCATTAAAAAATATTGGGAAAAAGGCAGCAATGACAGTAGTCGCAAATGCGGAGTTTCCCCCATCATAAAGAATCCATGCTTTGGCTTCTGCAGAGAGTTTAGCTTTGCTCATACCAACATTGATTATCGTTAAAAGATTTTTTAATCAATCCTCTGTAGAGCAAGCAATTTAAATGTCCCAAAGATTCTCCTGTCGCCATAATTAAATTAGAGTCATCGATTTCTCTTTTAAAAAGAACATCAAAAACATCGACAGCTCTCTTTGGAGTATTAAGAACAGCATGAAGTTTTTCTAGTGATTGTTCATGATGATTGATAAGCGCATTCAGTCTTTTGTGAGCTCCAATAAATGGTCTACCATGCGCGGGTAACACCAAGACATCCTCGGGTAATTTTTCAATAAGCTTGTGACAAGAAGAAATCCAATCTTCCACTGGATTAGCAGCAGGCTCTGTGGGAAATGTTCCAACGTGAGAGCTAATAGTAGGAAGTAGTTGATCACCGCTTATAAACATATTTAACTCTTTAGAAAAAAAACAAAGATGCTCCATGGTATGTCCACGGCCCTCTATAGCCACCCAATCGATACTGTTTATGTGAATGACGTCATCCTCTTTTAATCGATTATATGATTGAGGCAATGGATGAATGATTGAACCAAAGAAACCGAATCTCTCCGTAAAGGATTTAATTTGCCCTTCTGTCATTCCAGCTTGGGTATAAAAATCTATGGCTTCATGTGGAACATTATCACCAGTGTCAGCAGAAAGCATTCGACATTGAAGATAATCGGATCTACTCATGCTAAATGAAGTGTTGTATTTTTTAACAAACCAACCGGCCATTCCAATATGGTCAGGATGCATGTGTGTAACAACCACATCTTTTATTGAAAGGCTTTCTTTATTAATTAAATCAATCCAAGCATTTTTAGTATCATCAAGATGCATGCCTGTATCCACCAAAGTTAAGTTATCTTGCGTGCCTAAACCCCATAGGTTTATATGATTCAGAGACATAGGGAGAGGCATCCTTATCCAACGAACATGTTCATTGATTGCATGCATGGTTCCAGACTTTGGAACAACATCCAATGGAAAAGTTAATCTAGTTTCTGAATTCATTGTTGATTATAGAAATATTTGGTGGTTATACTGAATGAATGAATGATGATGCACAAACGATAAAAAGCTTAGGACTATTTGTTTTAGGCATAGGTGGGTTAGTTTTTTTACTTGGCATTTTAGCTTATTTAGTTATTTAACCCTTAACTTTCCAGGCTGTGAGTCACGACGCAGAGCCTTCAAAAATGAATTAGCCTCGACGGGTTTTGCTACATCATTGTCTCGAATATACTCGCTGCTCCAAAACTCTTTCCAGGAAGGAAATAAGTCATGAAAATATCCTTCATAATTTTCCTGGCCTGGCCAACGCATTTTTTGATCGCCAAGAGGCGGTTTATTTAAATCGGTTGCATACCAATACATCGGCAGTCTTTTTTTAAAGAGCCATCTTCCATCAATTCTGTTATAGGTATCCCAATATAACATTTGCATAATCACCCATTCTGTTTCAGTCTCATGTTCGTTCTTTGAATAGACCAGCCCAATTGCAGAATCAGGGGAATCAAAATCTATGATGTGGTTTCCAATATGATGTGAGGTGCCAGTGAATTGATCTCTAAATGTTGCATCAGCCCATTGCTTTAAAGCTTGCCTGCCAGCCCCCTCTTTTCCCACCCTTACATCAGGAACAAATAAATTTACATGCATATCTAAATCACGCATGTCTAAAGTTACAGAGTACTTAGCAGCAAGCTGCCTAATCTCATCCAAAGACTCTAACCTATCTAGCCTTTTTTCTATGCTCATTATTTACCCAGGAGGCCACTGCAGCGGCCTGCCACTTAAAAGATGCAGATGAAGATGGAAAACGCTTTGACCAGCGTTAGCTCCATTATTTGTAACAAGTCTAAAGGTTTCATCCAAGCCAAGATCTCGAGCAACTTCTCCTGCAACCCACATTAAATGACCAAGGAGCTCTTTATCCTCTAGAGTTGCATCCGAAAGTTTAGGTATTGGTTTTTTAGGAATAATTAATAAATGTGTTGGAGCCTGCGGATTAATATCTTTAAAGACAAGAGATAGCTCATCCTCAAAAATAATATCTGCAGGAATTTCTTTGTTAATAATTTTAGTAAAAAGCGTTTCCATAAATCTAAATAAGAAATCGAATCAATCTGAACCCTACATAAAATACACCAGTAGAAATTCCCAATGCCAAAACAATCAGCAATAAGTCTCTTAGAGATTTTAAAAATTTTCCTTCAGGGGAATTTTTTAATAATTGTTGCACTAAAAATAAAAGCGCAATAATAGATAAGAATAATATTATTAATGTAATCATAACTATTTAAATATAGAGCCTACTGATACCACAAGCAAGGCTAAAGCAAGAGCCCATAATGAACAAGCTATTAGATCAGCAACATAGAACCTTTTTAACCTCAAATCAGTAACTCCCAATAAAAAAGGAACTAAGGGTCGTATTGCTGGAATAAATCTTCCAACCAAAACCGTGTAAGGACCAAAACGCTCTAAAAATTCTTGTGTTTTATTAATTGGTTTTTGACGTTTTTGCATAAATTTTGTGTTTAAAAGGCTTGGTCCAATAGATTTTCCAACTATAAAACCACATACATCACCCACATGTGAACCAAGCAATGCAATGCCGCAGATCCAGGGAAGAGTTAGCAATTCAATGTTGTAAAGGTAAATGCATAATGAAAAAAGAACAGCGCTTGGCATAAAGCTTCCTGTAATAATCATTGATTCCATAAAACCAAATAAAAAAACAAGCACCCAACCATACTCAGGGTTGGTTTCTAAAAAGAGTTGGATTCTTTCAAAAGACATAATTATTTATTTTTTTGCAAAAAATTTTTCTACCGCTTTGATATTATCCTCTGAACCAAATAGCTTTTTCATAGCTGCAGTTTCCTTGGATCGAGATTTAGCAAGATCTTCTTGCATAAAGGATTTTAATATAGCTTTGGTTTCAATGATTGAACTTAGTGATTGCTCTTTGAGCATATGAGCATATTTATTTGCCTCATCGAAAAAATCCTCACCAACATACTTAGCCAAACCTAGCTCATGATATCTATTGCCATCTATTGGCTGAGATTCAAATAGAAGTTGTGCAGCTTGTTGATACCCTAAAGATTGAAAAAGCAAAAAAGAGCTGCCCACTTCAGGAGCCAATCCTAAATCAGAAAATGGATATTTGATCTTTGCATTGGGAGCAATAAAAACAGCATCAAAATGCAAAAGAATTGTTGCGCCACCTCCTACAGCTGCACCCTCCACAGCTCCAATTAACGGCTTTTTAAAATTAATCAATGCGTCAATACATGTTTCAAAAGGCTCCTCGTATTCAGCACCGCCATCTCCCATCATGCTGCTTAAATCAACCCCAGATGAAAAAGTATTTGAAGATCCTGTAACTATTACTGAGGAAATATCTGGATCATCACTGGCAGAATTTAATGCGTCTCTAAAAAGACCCCATAATTCTGCATCAAATGCATTTTTAGTCTCAGGACGATTGAAAATAAGAGTGCGAACACCCTCATTGGTTTCTACTAAGAGTTTGCTCACTTTCCTTTAAAGTTTGGTTTTCTTTTTTCAGCAAATGCGGTCAATCCTTCCATCATGTCTTCTGTAGAAAAAATTGGTTGGCCTATTTCAAGTTCTTTTTCTAAAGCCTCAGCCTCTGTAAAGCTTTCATCAATCTCGCGCAGGGATTTTACAATAGCTTGAATAGACAAAGGAGCATTTTCACTAACAGTTTCAGCAATTTCCATAGCTTTTTCTAGGGCATCTCCGTCCTCTACAACGTGACCAATCAAGCCAAATCTTAAGGCTTCATCGGAAGAAATTCGTCTGCCTGTTAACAAGGCCTCAGCCGCAAGGGTATAGGGAATTTGACGTCTCAGTCGCACCGTAGAACCACCTAATGGGAATAGACCTCTAAGAGGTTCTGATAAACCAAATACTGCACTTTTACCGGCAACTCTGATATCAGTGCCTTGTAAAATTTCTGTCCCACCAGCAAGAGCAAAACCCTCAACAGCAGCAATGATTGGTTTGGTTGGTCTGTTATGCCGAAGCAAAGATTGCCAATGCAAATCAGGAATCTCCTTAAGTTTCTCCATCATGTCAGAATCTTCATTACCATCTTTCATAGCACTTAAATCAGCGCCAGAACAAAAAGTTCCTCCAGCTCCGGTTAAAACAGCGCAACGTAAATTGGGATCTTCATCAAGCTTTCTCCAAGCTTCATAAATAGTTACAAGCATACCAGGGCTCAATGCATTCCGCTTTTCAGGTCGATTAAGTGTGATCACCATAATATGACCTTTTTCTTCTACTATCGCATGATCTGTATTCATAAAGCTCTCCTAACTAATCAAGTGATGATGAGACTATCCACATAGCAAAAAATTGTGCAGCACCACCATATGCATGACCCATTGCAACTTTAGCATCTTCAACTTGATGATCCTCTGCCAATCCCATGACTTGAAGTGCAGCCTCACCAAATCTAATCATCCCAGATGCGCCAATTGGATTGGAAGATAAAACACCTCCCGACATATTAAAAGGCATGTCTCCATCAATAGCTGTTGCATCTTTATCGGTCAGTTTCCAGCCCTCCCCCAAATCACAAAATCCGAGGTTCTCTAACCACATAGGCTCATACCATGAAAATGGTACATAGATCTCAGCGCAATCAATTTCATCAAATGGATTATGAATACCTGCTTGGTTGTATATATCTTTTGCACAATCAATTCCAGCTTGAGGATTTACTTCATCCCTACCAGCAGACAAAGTGCCTTCTGATCTGACGGCCATACCTTTTATCCATGCAACATTTCTTGAGCCAACTTGGTCTTGCGCGGTAATGACCATCGCACATGCACCATCAGAGGATGGGCAGCTTTCAAGATAGCGTAAAGGCTCCCAGAGCATAGGAGTATCACTTACCATTTTTTCATCGATGCCAGGAATATGAAGGTGAGCTAATGGATTTTTTAGAGCATTTAGACGATCTTTGGCTGCTACTTTCCAACCAATATGCTCCGGTGCTTCATATCTGCGTATGTATTCTCTAATAAATGGAGCAAAGTAACCGCCAGCGCCTGCATTAATATGGGGAGAATATGGATATCGTGGTGAAAGAGCCCATGTAGCATTTGATTCAGATTGTTTTTCAAAAGTCACTGTTAGAACTGTCTTAAACTGACCCGAGCAAACATGCGAAGCAGCAATCACTGCAGTGCTTCCCCCAACACTGCCAGCAGTATGAACTCGCAATACAGGTTTACCCACAGCTCCAATTGCATCAGCTAAATATAATTCAGGCATGATAACGCCTTCAAACATGTCTGGTGCCTTGCCTAAGATCACCGCATCAATAGCATCCCATTCGAGATTGGCTGCTAACATTGCATTATTAATGGCTTCTCTAACTAAACCAGCCATAGAAACGTCACGTCTCTTAGCATCATATTTTGTCTGCCCAACACCTATTACACCTGCTTGAATCATTTTTGTGCCTCCAAGTGAACTAACATGTTGTGTTGAAGACAAGGGCCAGAAGTTGCATGAGCCAAACCATGAGTAAGTTGATTTTCTTTGAGTGACTCATAAGCCTTCCCGATTGCATCAAGCCCAGCACACATCATCACGTTGCCAACCAATGGACCGCCTGAAAGATTGGTTGGAACATCCTGAAGATTTAATAAAGATTTTAAAAAAGGTAGTTCATGGCTAAATTGGGTATGTAATTCAGCAACATCAAACTTTATATTTTTTAAATTTAAGTGGTTGATAGAAGCTTGCAAAGTGTTAGAAGTAGCAAGATTCCTTGAGCCTAGATTTGATGATTCAATTCTGTGATCAATGCCCTCTATCCAAATAGGATGATCTGTAAATTCATAAGCTTTTTCTTCTGATGCAATAATCATCGCAGAGGAACCATCAGAAATTGGTGGGCAATCTAACTGATTTAATGGAGAAGATACCATTTCATTGTTTAAATAATCTGACTCATCAATTAATTCAGTGATTAAGGCGTTCGTATTATTTTTTGAATTAGCTCTTGCTTCCATAACTGTCGTGAGCATTAGCTCTGGGGTAATGATATTTTGATCAAGCAGAACTCTAGCTTGAAGAGCCGCTAAACTCACTCGGTCTGGCCATAGAGGAGAAATATAATAAGGATCCATTTGCAAAGAAATAATTGCATCCAAATCTCCCGGAGATGATTTACCAAACCCATATATCAGGGCTGTCTCAGCATCACCCATTTGAATTTTTAGCATTGATTCATACATGGCCCATGCTGCATCCATTTCTACGTGAGATTCTTTAATTGGTGGATTGGTTTGAATAGCAGATAAACCCTCCACAAAGGCAAAAGCCGCACCTTGTAGATAATCACAACTACCAGAACAGGTAAAATCAATATCCTTTTGGCTGATACCCAAATCATTAAATAGCTGATGTACCACCGGCATGATGAGTTCAACCTCATTCAACGCTCCTGCATTTTTTAATATTGGATGTTGAGCATACCCAACGATGGCAGCTCTTTTCATGATTCTTGGAACCTCAATGTTGCAACATCTACATCTGGTTCATCGATAGGAGCAAACCATTTTATATTTTCTAAAGAATGAGTCCACTCTTCTTTAGGCTTCCAAACAGCCTGAATGCGCATGCCTATTCTTATATTCTCAATATCAACATCTTGAATAAGATGTAAAAATGATATGTTCGCTCCGTCCAATCTAATCATCGCGCAAACATAGGGAGGCACGATAGGATTTCCTGGAATAGGAATGTGCACCACAGTAAATGATTCTATACAGCCTTTATCAGTCAGTGGAACCTCTATATCGGTTGCAACTCCACATCTTGGACAACTCCCTCTTGGGGGAACGTAAACTGCTTTACATTTTGGACAACCCTGGCCAACAATATTGCCTTCTTTAACCTGATTTAAAAACCTGGTCGTGGCTGAACCGGCTGTATAGAAATATTCTAAATTTATAGGTGATTCTGAATAATCTTTTGGTGTATCTTCTGCGCTCATTTTTCTAAAATAAAAAATTTTATATCTGTAATTCTTTTTGTTGTAGTTTCAGACCAAGCAGCTGTCACTCTTGTGCCGATGCTCAAATCTGCTTCATTGCAATCCGCAATCATGTGAAGCATAGAGGAATCAGCTCCATCAAGTTTTATTAAAGCAAAAGCAAATGGCTCTTTGATTAAATGATGATTTTGTGGGGCTTCAATCCAACTAAACGATTCAACTGATCCTCCGGGACCAACTTCAACCATATCATTTAAAGACTCATGAGTATCAGGGTCAAATTCAGCAGCGGGCGAAAAAACTTTCCCAGTACTACTTTTTGTTCCTAAAATTTTTTGCTCTCCTAGAGCCTCAAAAAACTTGGACATTACAGGTCCATTTGAGCGCTTATAGTTATATGCAAGCTCAAAGGGAGCTCTTAGTAAATCTTTTGAATCACTCATCTTCTTCAACCATTGTATTTTTAGATGTATCTATTAAAACATGTTTCATTAATTTTCCGGAAGCATTTCTAGGCAAAGGTGTATTAATCATTTTCCATTTAGAAGGCACTTTAAAATCTGCTAGATCTTTACCAACCCATGCTGATAATTCGGAATCGCTCAACTGAGAATTTTTAGTCGACACTATCGCCATCACTTCTTGACCCAGATCATCATGAGGTATACCTATCACAGCTGATTCCTCAATATCCTTGTGGGAATCTAAAATTAATTCAATTTCTTGAGGGTAAACATTCTCAGCACCTCTTAAAATCAGATCTGTCCGTCTTGATGAGATGAAGTAAAGCGAACCTTTCTTGTAGCCCCAGTCTCCTGTTCGCAACCATCGATCATTGGTCAGAGCAGCAGCAGATGCTTCTGGGTTGTTGTAATAGCCCAGCATTACCGATGGACTCTGAACGTGTATTTCACCTTCTACGGAATCCGCTGTAATTAACTTACCCTCTTCATCCCTTAATTCAATTTTAATACTTGGCATTGATTGGCCAGGTGAAGAAGGTTCTGCTTTAAGCGTTTCACCCCAATTAATAATAGTAATGGCGCCTGATTCAGTAAGCCCATAACCGTAACCAAAACTATACTCAGAATTGGGAAAAACTCCTTTTGTTCTTTCGATTAGCTCAGGAGGCATGGGAGCTCCTCCGCCACCAACAACCAATACGCTCTCAAGAATTAAGTTTTTTGCTTCAGCCTCATCCAACAATCTCTTAAGCGCTGTAGGAACAGCTCCACCCCAAGAAGTAACGCTAAATTTTTGTATTAATTTAATTACCTTATCTGCTAGAAATCTTCCGTCATAAACCAGGGTTGTAGAGCCTGCAAATAAGCTGGTTACAGCTCCCGCAGATAAACCTGAAACATGAAATAAAGGAGATGTGAGCAAGCTAGTTGGTGTGTTCTTAGACCAATCAATCCCATAGCTTGATGAATGCTGAGAAACAGCAGCACCTTGCAGCATTTGCAATGTTGAATTAGCAATCATGGATCGGTGGGAGGTCATCACACCCTTAGGCGTTCCTGTTGTCCCAGAGGTATATAAAAGACAAGCACACTCATCCTCATCTATACGAATAAAAGACTTTAGTTCTTGTTCATATGAAATTAAATCTAAGTCTTCAAAAATGAGGGTTGGATGCTTTATTTGATCAGCAATTCTGTCAAACCTTTTTTTATCAGAAACTATTACATTAGGATCAGCAGCATCTATAGCCTTAATAGCTTCCGAGCCTTTCCACCACCCATTCAAACCGCAAGCTATCGCACCAATGCTCACAGTAGCCCAGAAAAATATAATCCATTCAGGGCAGTTTGCAGCATAAATAGCAACTCTGTCTCCAGGCTTAACATTATGTTGTAATTGCAAAATATGAGCTGCTTTTTTTACCAATGTTAGATGCTGGGTAAAGCTGATAACTTTATCTTGATAGATCAAATAAGGTTTTTCGCCATGACTTGCAGAAAGCTCAATAAAATCAACCAATGATCTAGGTCGATTTTTAAAAACATCCATTTCTACACCAAGAACATTTTCTTGATGAATTTCAAAAAAAGATTGGCTGTCTACCAGAGCTTGTATGTATTTATCAGAATGCATCATTGGGATTTTACTATCTTACAAATACATTCATCAATCAACGAGTATCACCTAGATTTTTTTTGTCAATGATTCTAATAAATATTCCAACATTGTTCGTAAACTTCTGATTCGTTATAGTTGATTAGATACAATAAAATAACTTAATTTTATATAGAAAGACCATGGCAGAAAAAAATACACAGCCATTAGCTGTAATCACAGGAGGCGCCTCGGGAATTGGCTTAAGTGCAGTTAAGCGATTTTTAGATGAAGGCTATGAAGTACTGATACTCGATGCCAATAAAGATGCAGGAGATCAATCAGTAAATAACCTTAAATCAAATACTTGCAATGTTAATTTTGTACATTGTGATATTACTGACCATGCCCAAATAGATACGGTTTTTGCTGACTTACAGGCTAACAATCGTCCAGCTCATGTACTAGTTAATTGTGCTGGTATCAGCCCCGCTTTGAACCCATTACATCAATATTCAGTTGAGGAATGGCATAGAACCATCGATATTAATTTGCATGGCACCTTTTATGCCTGTAGAGAATTCTTAAAACTGGCAACCGCCCAAAAGATTGATGCAGGAGCAATTGTGAATGTTGCTTCGATCATGGGAGTAAGAGCGAGTGCAGCCCAGGCACCCTATGCAGCATCGAAGCATGCAGTGGTGGGTTTGACCAAATCAATTGCACAAGACTATGCCACCATGAACATCAGAGCAAATGCCATTGGTCCAGGTGTCATTGATACACCCATGAATACCGAACTCATGAAAGATGAAAACATCATGCTATACATGCTGCAACGCATTCCCATGAATCGAGTTGCAACATCAGATGAGGTAGCTAACTTAATTTATTTCTTAGCATCATCCGAAGCATCTTACATAACTGGATCCTACTACCCTATTGATGGTGGGTATCTTGCAAGCTGATATTTTTACAAATAAAACTGCCCTAATCACTGGTGCCGCCAGCGGGATTGGCAGAGGTCTGGCATTGCATGCTGCAAAGCTTCAAATGAATGTTGTCTTAATGGACCTCAACGCAGATGGTTTAAATGAAACCCATAGCCTTATGACTGAGTGTCCTTCCATGATCATCCAGTGCGATGTATCTAACTTAGAAGACTTTGCAAAAGCAAAAGAAAAAATTGATGGTGAGTTTGGCACAGTTCATTACCTGTTTAATAACGCAGGAATCTTTTTAGAGGGTCGAGCCTGGAAAGCTGATCAAAAAAACTGGCAACGAATTATTGATGTAAATTTAATGAGTGTTATTTATGGTTTAAATCTTTTTGTTGACGAGATGATTGCCAGCCAAGAGCGCTGTCACATTATTAATACATCATCCATGGCAGGTATCATCGTTGGCCCTGCTCTTGCTCCTTATACAACCACCAAGCATGCAGTTGTCGGTTTAACTCGAACCTTGCACGAGGACCTAGCAGACAATGACAAAGTGGGAGTATCTGTGCTTTGCCCTGGGTTGGTTCAAACCAACATCATTGAAAGAGATCACCTTGGTTTAGATCTTGATGAATCTTCAATTGACCAACACGAAAGCGCTAAGAACAATGCTCAGTGGCTTGCCGATGGTGTTAAAGAAGGCATGACACCTGAAGACTT
>CENP01062060.1_pt1 | contig 30275 bp, 36 predicted proteins | sample 361281 | NCBI WGS metagenome assembly CENP01 (sample SAMEA2591122, study PRJEB7988) | marine metagenome | biome: marine biome (ENVO:00000447); feature: deep chlorophyll maximum layer (ENVO:xxxxxxxx); material: saline water (ENVO:00002010), including plankton (ENVO:xxxxxxxx) | depth 70 m | reverse complement strand
ATCATATGTTTTGCCGAAGACGCCTGTACTGCTATCTTTGATACCACAAAATTTGATACGTACAATCAGTGCATGTTACAGGCCGTTCCTGCCAGTGAATTCATGCGAGATGCTTATCCAACGTCTGCAGGCGAAATACACTGTCTCGATGACATAGAGTATTCAATATACAAGGAATACATTGATAACGGCGGTGTACCAGCATTGAGCTTTGATCCAGATCCGCCTTCCGAAGTCTAATTGACATTACCAAAATTCTATAGTATAATTGTATATGATCCACGCAATGATAGATTTGGAAACATTATCTACTAATCCTAACGCTACAATACTGACTGTAGGAGGTGTAAAGTTTGATCCATACACAATGGCCGAGCCAGCTCAGGGTATGTACTTTCGTGTTGACGTTAACAGCCAAACTAGCATGGGTAGAGATGTTATGCAAGACACTGTCAACTGGTGGAGTAAACAACCCAAAGAAATATCCGATGAAGCTTTTAGCGATGATAACAGGATATCTCTTAATGAAATGATCAAAAACATCAATAAATTTTCAGTTGGCGTTGACGTGTTTTGGTGTCAAGGTCCATTGTTTGACTATGCAATACTGCAAGACATATACAAGGAACTTGGACATCCTGTGCCGTGGCAATACTGGCAAATAAGAGATTCTCGAACACTGTTTAGCCTTGTACCACGTGATATAAATGAGAAGAGAACTGGTCTACACAACGCATTGGAGGACTGCTTCTTTCAGGCAAAAAAAGTTCAAAAGGTTTACAAACAACTTAATATTAAAAATGTCTAACATAGATTGGTTTAAAATAGACGACCTCTATACAATTGACAAATACAAAATAAAACACAAACCAAAACCTAAGACTAAATGGATTAAACTATCTTGTGTGTACAAGATAAAAATAGGAAATAAAGTAGTCCATGTTGGGAGATCTGACACCTGTAAGAAACACGGAGGTGCGGAGAAAGTAAGGAAAGCATTGGTAAATTTATTGAATGTGCTTGATCATAATCCATCGGTCCCAAAAACAAAGTATTGGGAAAAAATTAGATTGCAATACAGTCCAAATTCTAGTAACATTAAGATAGGGATCATAAAAACAAATGCAATCGGAAAAACCTATCTACAAGAAGCCATTTGAATATATTAACAACTATGAAGAGTCTACATGGCTTGGCAACGATAAGCCTTTCTACGAAACTGACTATACAGGGGTGTTCAATGACAAATATCCTTGCGTTGAAGGACACAAATTATTCATTCCCAAGAAGAAAAGTGCAGAGTACATAGGCAAGTCATACGGCCTAGCATATGAATTCGGTGAACGTTGGGTCTCAGAAGGGAAAATGCAAGGCTACAATCTGGGCATGAACATCGGAGAATGCGCCGGACAGACAGTTTTTTGGCCTCACATTCATTTTATACCGAGGCACAAAGATGATGCTGAAAAAAAGGGAGGCATGAGACATGCACACCCTGGAGCAGATCATAAACAGTATTATTAAGCATGAAGAATGTTATACTAAGACTGTCGAATAGTGTTAAAGCCAACGAAGTTTTCGATCTTAATTTTAAAATACTAGATCATCCCTTTGCACAAAAATGGATAAATTGTGTTTTAGAGGCTCAGCAAAAACAATATCCAATTTCCGAGCCATGGGCGATCTATAATATTAACAGCAAAATGAATCCAGAGTTTGTCAAAAATAATATTAACAAATTAATACAACAAGTTGATGGTGTTGAAAAATTATTTGGGGTGCAACTGCAAGACATTAATGATCAAGACACTTTAAACAAAATTCACGCTGTATTTGAGAAATATCATGGCAAACTCGATGAGTGGAAATCGAATCCATTATTTAAAAATAAGCCAACTGATTTCAGAAAAAATTTAAGTGAAATAAATCAATTTGTTCATGCCTGTGAAAGTATTAAAGGCACTCCGAAAATTAGGGTGGTATATTTTGATTTGCCTAAGACAGAGACTTTTTCAGACAGTGACTATAAATTGTTCACTAACAAAAGAAAATTTGGCTCCCTATACAATCTTTACTGCGACGTCGGGAAGCCGATCGAAAGTCTGGCTATAGACAATGATAGCCATCACCATGACATTGTGCCAAATCTACATTATAGTGCCGACTGTGTTATATATTTTCATACAGATAGCGACGATCATGTTGAAAAAATTCAACAAAAATATCAAAATTACATTAACGAAAACAAAGATTATATAGAAATAAAAGGTTATGATCTTACTAGTAACAAACTAACCACAGGAAGGATAGAAATTGCTCGTTTGGAAACACAGATGACTGAAAAACAAGTGTTGACAGAATTAAAACACTTCGATAAAATACAGTCACTTATCTTATTATAAAAATGAAAAAAATAAAAACTAAATCCTTAGACCCAATATATGTGTCGCCAGATAAGGGAGAAACTGTGTATGAACAATTACCAAACGGCGATAGGATTTTGGTTGAGCAGTCGCAGAAGGCAAAGGACAATATGCAGGCCTATGATGAGCTTGAAATGGTAGGATTAGAGGCAATAGAATTAAGAAGGAAGTATCCAACACTTCAGAAAGCCTGGGACAAATACCGAACCGTATGGCATTTAATCAATGAAAATGAATGAGATGTACAGCGTATCCACCTGAGCCTTTACCATGCGTATACGTGCATCTGTGTGCGTTTAAACGGGTGATTAAATAACATTATGACCAAGTATGTGAGTGTGATCGGCAATGGTGAAAGCAGGAGGGGATTTGATCTAACTCCTTTAAAAAATGTCACTACAATGGTTGGCTGTAATGCATTGTTTAGAGATCATAATCTAGAATATGTTGTGTGTGCAGACAGGCACATGTGTCAGGAGGCCGCCAATACCTGTGGCAAAAATACCACAATCTTCACCAGAGACAATTGGTATAAACAGTTTGCATTTTGGCCTAACGTCAGGTGTGTGCCAGATTTGCCATACCAGGGAGACAAGCGACAGGACGACCCTTTCCACTGGGGCACAGGCCAGTTTGCCGCTTTGGTTGGCATGAGTTTCAAACCCAAAGCAATATTTCTTGTTGGCATGGACCTATGGGGACTTGGTAAAGAAAGTAAACCTTCTAACGTCAATAACATTTACAAGTCTACCAAAGGCTATACCTACATCAAAAGGCCAGTTGATCCTAGTTACTGGATATATCAATTCAATAAATTGTTTGAATATTCGGAATGTAGGTGGATCATTGTCAACGAACAAAATTGGAAAATGCCAGAAGAATGGAAGTCTCATGATAATGTTTTTCAAGATACCTATGAAGGACTTGCAAAATGGATAAACAATCAGTTGACAAAACAGTAATCTAAAATATAATTTTATAAATGACAGTAGCAATGGTTGATCATCTTATGGTGCAACAACAGATAAAAGCACCTTATAAAAAATGGAAGCATATGGTAGGGGTAATGTGTTTGAATTTGACATATAGAAAACATGTCAAAATTATTTTACCAAAACTATTTGCAAGATATCCAAACCCAAAAGCATATCTCCGTGGCAGACTTAAAACACAGCAAAAAATTTTGAAGCCTTTAGGCATGTGGGAGGTGCGATCGAAAAGAATTAGAAAAATGACTGAGCAGTATCTTAAATGGGATGGCAGAGACGCAGGTGACTTACACGGAATAGGAAAATACGGGTCAGACAGTTACCAAATATTTTTCAATAATTTTGTACCCGATAATGTCCAGGATAAAGAACTAAAAAAATACATTGACAATATGATAGGATAGTTTATAATAGTGTTATGTTTGAAAATTACAAAGATGGAGATCTAATTACTCTAAAATTAATGCATGGTGAAGAGGTAATCTCCACTTTGCAATCACAAAACGAAAAAACCATTTCAATTACAAAGGCACTTACACTGATGCAAGGCCCACAAGGGCTGGCGTTTGGAACCTTCTTTTCAACTGCCGATCAACAAAAAGCAATCACAGTGGCAAAAGACAAAATTCAGTGTATCTCAATTATCAATAGTAAAATAGAAGAAGAATACAAACGAGTATTCTCCGCAATTAAAACACCTGATAAACCAAAAATTATTACTTAATGCGACATTTTGAAAAACATAGCAAAGGAATGCAGGCCCTCATAGATACGTCAGAGGCCATGCTCAATGCCATGGAGACAAACGGCATTGATCCAGAGACTGTGGCAAACAGGCCAGAGTTCACAGTATTAGTGCATTTTCTTAAGAGCATCATAGATGGTGAATTAAATATACCAAACGAACTGACGGAACGTATTAGAGATGCTACGTTCCAGATGGACCTAGATCAAAAGATAAACAAAAAGTTAAACTGATGATCGAGAGGACTTCAAGACTTTCATCCCTCTTTAAACATTCTGCAAGTCATCAAAACAAGGAGAAACGATGACTTACTACTCAACTAAAACATACGGCCACAACATAGGATTGGCCTGTGTGTTCAGACAGCCTAACGCAGATCATTCACACTGCCATTTATTACACGGATACAGCCTTGCTTTCAAATTTACATTTGGTTGCAAAGAACTAGATGACAAGAACTGGGCCGTGGACTTTGGATCATTAAGGCCATTGAAGAAATGGTTGGAGAACCACTTTGATCATAAACTGGTTTTGGATGAAAACGATCCACATCTGGAAAAGTTCAAAGAACTTGAAGAACTGGACCTTGCAAGTATAATCATAATGGATGGAGTTGGAGCAGAAAAGTTTGCCAAACATGCATTTGATGCCGCGGATGATATAATTAGAGCCCACACAAATAATCGATGTTTCGTTGAGAGTGTAGAGTGCATGGAACACGGAGCCAATAGTGCCATCTACACTAGAAAATAAAATACAGATCGAATATAATAATAAAACGGCAAAAATTGACGTATACGATACTCCGTTAGGAGAAAGGTTCATAGAAGCTCTTGCAGATAACCTCACTGCAAAAAGAATACTTGAGAAGAACTTTTGTTTTTTGGGTTGGGCCGATTCAAAACGTGATTTGAACTTTCTATGTAAAGAGCTGAACCATTCAATCGAACAAATAAATTCATTTAAATTTGATCCTGTTTATGAAAGGATAGATCCATTTGTGCCTGATGATTTTCAGTTTTCCTCAAGGCTTAAGATAGGAAAAGGCACTATAAAACAGTCTCCAGGACTAAGACTTAAACACGACGCCTGTAACCTGTTGCATAGGCACTTCGAAGTCCTACAAGGAACCGCGTGGCAATTGTCTGAGTATTATAAACAAGCTGACATCGAAACAAAATATGCAATACGGCAGTTGAATAATATTTGCCACGAAATAGAAAGTTGGGTGTTAAGTAATAGGAAAAGTGTTCTCGAGCCAGAATGGATGAGGCCATCTCAAATTACTACATTTTTAAACGCTCCCAGATATGATTTACACGAAGAAGATTTCGAACTTTTTAAAAAAAATAGATATGATAGGGAACTAGGCGGAGTGTACCTCCATTGGTCACAGGTTGGCAAAACATTGATTGAAGTTTACAGGGATGAAGGGGCACCTAAAATGACTGATGCGTTATGTTCGGAGATTAATCATCAAAAATATTATTCCGGAGAGTTCGATATAGAATGGGGAAACACTATAACTGAATACAAACATGCATTTAAAAAACAAGAGATGAATGGATTTCGGCAGTGGTTAAAAAAAAATAACTATGATTGGAATTCTCCAAAACTATCCTTGGGATATATTAAGATCGGTCAGGTTGACCTAGTAAGATCATTCGGAAATGATTCCTTTAAACTGATTTACGACCAAATGAAAGATAATTTAAATATAAAAAGCATTTCCATACTAGGCTTAGAAAATAGAAAAAATGATTTTCCCTACACATTGGAAAGCAATGATTGGAAACAGATACAAATTGAGGGTCTAAGACGCGGATATGAATCAAGTAATATGTGTTAAATGGGGCAACAAGTATATTTCTAAATATGCTAATGTTTTAAAAAATATGATAAGCCGCCATACCACGGTGCCTTATCAATTCAATTGTGTAACCGATGATCCAAGCGGCCTTGATCCTGATATCAACGTGATTAGACTGCCCAATCATCCCTGGATTAAGACATGGTGGAGTAAACTATGGATGTTTTCTCCGGAGATGCCGTTACGAGGAAACATGCTTTTTTTTGATTTAGATGTTGTCATATTTGATAACATTGATGTTCTGTTTACCCACAATCCTGGAAAGTTCAACATTATCAGAGACTTTAATAGATGTAGGGTGAAAGACTGGAAACAGTCTAACTCTAGCGTTATGAGATGGGAGGCCGGAACAATGGATTACTTATACACCAACTTCACTTCTAATCATGCAAGGATCATGCAACAGAACTGGGGTGATCAAGATTGGATAATGAAGGAAGGGGCAAAAGATATCAACCATTGGCCAGACGAATGGATAAGATCATACAAATGGGAAATGATCGGACTGAAAGATACTAAACTTTTAACTAAGGACGGACGTTCTTTTTTTAGGAAGCCTGTTGACATCGAACCCGGTAATCGAGTGGCAGTGTTCCACGGAAAGCCAAATCCAATGGAGTGTGCGGACCAATTTGTGGTGGACAATTGGAGATAATAATAAGTAAAAGTGCAACGCCACTTATGAGTGACGTCGGCAAATACACTGACCTCTTAATGTCTTTAATGCGTGGGCCAGGCCGTAAGTGGATATCTCCACTAGCTTTACAAATATAGAATTGGATAGTAAAATAAATTATGTTTAAAAATATTCATAATTGGCCTTTAGAGCACTGGCATATAGAACTTTGTTCTAAATGTAGTCTTAAGTGCCCCAGATGTTCAAGACAGGAAGTGCCTGAAGGATTGAGCAATCAAGATCTTACTTTAAAATGGTTCCAAAGCAATTTCAGTGGAAAACTTTTGACCAACGTGAAAAAAGTGACCTTCTGTGGTGACGACGGTGACCCTATATATGCCAAGGACTTTCTCGATATACTAAGCTGGCTACGAGAACATAATAATGATTTACAATTCGTTATAGTAACAAATGGTTCTTACAAAACCAAAAAATGGTGGGAACAACTAAACCATATCCTTAACGAGAAAGATCATATACATTTTTCGTTAGACGGATGGAATCAGCAGTCTAATAACCTATACAGGGTAAATTGTAACTGGCGAACAATAATGGATGGAATAAACGTTCTACGCCAAAGTAAGGCATTCAAAACTTGGGCCGCCATTGCTTTCAAATTTAATGAAAATCAAATACCACACATGCAGGAGCTGGCCAAGAATTTATCTTTTGACATGTTTCAGTTGACGTTAAGCACAAAGTTTGGAAAAAATTATCCAGGATATGGAAAAAATGATCACTTGCAACCAAGCGATCAGTACGTTGCTACTGGACGTTTTACGAGGAGTTACAAAAAAATAAGTGGTAAAGAATGGCATGACAACTGCCTTGATATTTTTACAAAAAGGTTTTATAATGAAGATACGGAGAATCAATCAATAGTTCCGTTGTGTATGATAGGAAATAAAGGACTTTACATAAATGCCAAAGGCAAATTTAATCCATGCTGTTGGACTGGCCTAAGATATTCACACAATAAAAATATATTTGATTATATCAACTTCGACAAGACCCTCACAGAAGTATTGGATGATCCACTTTGGAAAAAATTATTCTTGGATCAGGTATTTGGTGAAGGCCCAAAAGAGTGCAGTGAGAAGTGCTCTGTGAAAAAATGGAATTTAGCACATGCGACCAACTGGTAAGGAAAAAAAATACGGAAAAGTACCCATCGCACGGATTAAATCTGACCTTAATGAAATACCTGAGGACTGTGGATATATGCAACGTTTTCATTACAACATAGACATGAACTCAAACGGTATAATGGGAGAATGCATTGAGTGGTGCCAAATCCACTGTAAAGGAAAGTGGGGTTGGTGGTTTGAAAACGCAAACCAGATGGAGAATCCAAACAATCATTGGGAGGATCAAAACAGTTATATGAGTTTTCAGTATAAAAAGGACGCTACACGTTTTTGGTTGGCCATTGGAATACAGAATATGGGGAACAGAGAAGCATAATTACTAGTATGGAAGGTTATCAAAATTACAAATGGTTTGAAATTACTGATGAAGCAAAAAATCAGATGGAAAAACTTTTAGCAAAAAATCCTGAAAAATATGCGGTCAGCTTGATAGTTGAAGGCGGTGGCTGTGCGGGGTTCAAATACAAGTGGGGATTCATAGATAATAAAGAGCAAGTTTCAGATGACGATCACACTGAAGATTGGCACACCGGACGCTTTGTCGTCGATGAAGCTTCTATGATGTACGTTGCAGGTACTAAGATCGATTGGAAGGAAGAAGTTTTTGGATCACAGTTCGAAATAACCAATCCTAATGCGTCAAGTGGTTGTGGCTGTGGAGAGTCATTTGGTGTCTAATGGATACTGCTTTTATAATAGGCAACGGTGAATCGCGAAACATTTTTCCTATCGAAAATCTAAAAGGACATGGAATAGTTTACGGTTGTAATGCCATATACAGAGATCATCCAAAACTGTGTGATCATATAGTTGCTGTAAATCCAGATATGTATAAAGAGTTACATACCTGGCACAATGACGGCAAAGAATCTCCTAGGATACACGGCATTGAGAATATAAGCAAATGGAACTACATTTGTGAAGGAGACACAGAACATGACTTGCCCCATGGTCTTAAGCTGTACAGAATATGGAGAGGCGGTGATCTAAAAAAAGGCACAATTAAGACTAATGACTTCTCAAAGGCAAAAGGTTCTGGATGTTCGGCAGTGCTAATGGCGGCGGAGTCCGGTGTAAAAAATATAATAATAATGTCTTTTGATATAATGGGTGCCCAACAATGGGAAATGAACACGCCTAGTAGGATACAAAATAACATCTACAAAAATTCACCAAATTATCCAGACAGGGCATCAATGAAAGCATACCTGAAATTCGAATGGATGTACCAGTTGCGGCAAACATTTAGGAAATTTCCTAAAATAAATTTTTATTTTGTTAATCGAAAAGAATACCTCGAGGGCAATCCTTTCCTTAGGTGGTATTTTGATCAACCAAATATAAAATGTGGAATCTATGCAGATCTACAGAGATGGATCACAGGATATAGAGATGACATCAGGTGGAGAAAGTTATAGCTTCTGTGTGCTACTGGCATCCAGTCTGTAAACTTTACGCATTTTCACCCCGACTTTTTGGGCATACTTTTTTGAATCACAGTATGAACATACGTGCTTGTAATCATTGGATGCTCGGTCGGGATCTACCTTTGCCCTAGGCCTAAAAAATGTGACTCCGCAACTGTCACACTTGAAGACATACACAGTATTTTTTCTATGGAACGTGTGATAAATGCCCAGCTTTGACTGGCGTTCGTACAATCTCATGGTCTTGAGTGCTTCTATGAACATATGTGTATTTAATAAATAAGCATATACTTAATATGGCTAGATTAAACATTGACACAGGCACACTTGGAAATCCGGCAACGGGCGATTCGTTGAGAACGGCCATGACTAAGATCAACACCAATTTCGAAGAAGTTTATCAGATAGTTGGAGACCCTGACACCGGACTTTTGACCACGTCATTAACCAACGGTGACATTAAAGTGCAACCAAACGGCACAGGTATAGTTGAAATCGATCAATTGAAAGTTACAGATGCCGCAATCACTTCACTTACCACAAACGGTGACCTTACACTGTCAGGAAACGGAACCGGTGATGTTGCAACAGACAGTAATATTCACATGACTTCTGGCACTCCGTTGTTAAAAATTCAAAGAACAGACAACGCCAACGTGCCTGGCATAAGTTTTTTAGGATCTGCAGGCACTGAAGGAGCAAGTATCAAGTTCGACGGCACTAGCGGCACAGCAAACGAAATAATTTTAAGTTCCTTTAGCAGTAGTGCTGTAACAGAAAGACTTAGGGTTCAAACAACAGGCGCAAAAGTCACAGGAATTTTAGACGTTGATGGCGGCATAACCATCAAGGACAATCTTATCACAGCATCCAGATCCAACGATAACCTACAACTTGACGCCACAGGCACAGGTGCAGTGGAAATGATACCTGCCAAGATAATGATGGCCAATCTACCCACTAGCGACCCAAATGTCGCAGGTCAGTTGTTCCGGAGCGGTAACGATCTTAGAATAAGCACAGGCTAATAGGCAGTAAACGTAATATATAAAATCCACTAAATATTGCTAATATGACACAAGAAGTAATCAATGTAGGTGTAAATGCGGATGACGGAACAGGTGATTCGCTTTATGAAGCCGGTCAGAAGATAAACAACAATTTCACTGAACTTTTTGCTAAGTCATCGGTAAAATCCGATATCAGATTCTTTGGCAACAACATCACATCAAGACTATCAAACGCTGATATATTTGTACACCCATCGGGCACAGGAACTGTGTTGTTTCCAGGTATTAGGTTCAACGACAACAACATAGAAGTCTTGAACAGTAACGACGACATAAAAATTAGGGCAAATGGATCGGGCAAGGTTACTATCGCCGGACTAGCTTTCAGCGGAACAACCATATCTGCCCCGGATTCATCATCTGTGAACTTCAACGAAAACTTGATAGTTGATGGTGACTACACCACTGCAGATGGTTTTACATTTAGTGGTGCCCAGACTTTCGCCACTGACATGGTATTTGGAAACTTGACATTAGGCGATGGATCCATAGTGGACTCATCTGGAGCCATAAGTTTCGGTAATGAAAATTTAACAACAACAGGAACACTTAACGCAGGTGATAATTCACAGTTCGGTAACCTTGACCTATCGGACGGATTAATCGTCAACTACTTAGGTGGATCAATTAGTTTTGGAAATGAGAACTTAACTACGACAGGAACACTGTCGGCGGCAACAGGCTCACAATTTGGAAATTTAGATTTCTTAAATGGAATAATAAATGATTCATCCGGGACTATTAGTTTTGGCAACGAAAACCTGTCAACTACTGCAACTTCAATGGCGATCAATAGCACCTTAACCGCGGCCAATGGTTCAATCACAGATTCAACTGGGGCCTTAAGTTTTGGCGACGACAATATAAGCACAACAGGAACTTTAACTGTCGATGGACTAAGCACATTTGGATCCATGTCTGTGTCTGGAGCCACATCATTTGCAGATTCTATTACTGTGGACAATCTAACATTCAACGACAACATAATTTCAACCAGCTCCAACGCCGATTTGAGATTGACACCAGGTGGAACCGGTGTGGTCAACGTGTCTAACCTAACAATTGATTCATCATTGAACTTCACCGACAATGTTTTAAAAGTAACGACGTCAAACGCAGACTTTGATTTGGCAGGCAGTGGCACAGGGTCGGTAGTGATCAACGGAATAGATTTGAATTCTGGAACAATAGACAATACGGTGATAGGTGCCAATGAGCCGGCGGCTGGTAATTTCACACAGCCAATAAACTACACATCTCTGGTCATACCAAACAAGATAACTTTCTCAGGCAACACAATGTCCACAAACAGATCAAACGACAACCTTGAATTTGCCGCCAACGGATCTGGTAATGTAATAATAAACGATTTCAGTCTGCCAAACTCAGACGGGGACACAGGTGCATTTCTTAAAACCGATGGAAGCAAGGGGCTAACCTTCTTTGTAAACTCAATATCTTTCAGTGAATCAACTATCGTTGACAATCAGCAGACAATAGGATTCTCTTCAAAGACATTGATAGACGCCAACACGGCGACAGGAAGACACGAACAGATACAGGCCGCACCGACGGTGATAGATGAATTTTCACAAAGCAAATATGACAGTGCATGGTATCTCGTACTAAGCAGAAACAAAGCGGCGGACAGCGCCATTGAATTCCAGTTCCAAAAACATATCTTGGCCCAGGGCACTGAGGATGGTTCAACATTTGGGTCGTTTTCAGGTTCATCACAGATTGTGAATTCATCTGTTAGTGACAAGGAGCCATTGCTGGACACAGACGTAAGAACGGCAGTGGGCAACGTAAGGCTTACAGGTAGGGCAGGCCTACTTGCAGACTCATCTGTGTCAACAGACAACGCAGTTTCATTTTTCAGAATAGGATTAGGAGATAATGACTCTTCCGGCACACAGGCAGTGTCAGGACTTGCCGCCACTAAAGTGACTGCAGATCTAGATTCTGCCACAGCAACCTTGGATAGTTTTTCGATTTCAAGTGCGAGAGCGGCAAAATATTTTATATCGATTAACAATACAACTTCGAATGAAGTTTCATCAACGGAAGTGCTCTTGATACACGATGGCACAAACGCATTTATTACTGAATACAACACAATCATATCAAATGCTTCAACTACTCCTTTGGCAACATTTACCGCAGACATCAGTGGAGGTAATGCTAGATTGAGAGGATCAAACGGAACAGCAGGCACTTGTCGAGTCACTATGTATAGGATATTAATATCCGACAGTGAGTCCGATTCCGATGGCACAAATGTTGATGTGTTGGGCTCTAAGACTATTACAAACACAGCACAGACAACAATAGACACAAACAGTTTTAGGGGAGATGCATCACCTGACATAAGTTCACAGAAAACAATAAGCACCTATGCAAATACATTTGACAGTGTGTGGTTTCATGCAGTTCACAAGGACATAACCAATAGTGAGTTTGCAATGCACAAATATTCAACCAACCAAGGAATATCCAGTGACGGTAGTACGAGGGTGGCAGGAATAACAGATTCATCTATATTGACCTCAGGAGCAATGAATGACATCAATTCAGCAGATGTTGTGATCAATGGTTCCAACATAGATTTCAAAATGACAGGTAACAATGATGGGTCAACCGCAATTAAAAATGCCACATCTTATTTTGCAATTGGGCTGGGAGACAACACTGTGGATGGTTCTTCGGGACGTATTTCAACTGAGGCAGGTGTTGTGTTAGGCGGGAACACTGAAACAAAAGTTGATCATGTCATCGCAACAGGGACAACACAAAGCCTACTTGCGGCAACAAGAACAGCCGCACAATTTACAGCTTCTGAATTTAATGGTGCCTTATATCATGTGGTGACACGTGATTTAGCTAACGGCAGTTTCGAAACTCAGAAAATTTCTGTGCTACACAATTTTAATGATGCATTTTTGACATCGTCTGCTGTGACCAGCACAGACCCCGGAGATACGCATCCAACTTTCGATGCTGACGTCGTTACGGCAGGTGACAGTGCATCCAAAGTACGTTTAAGAGTCACCGACGGCGACGGGTCAACGGTTGGCGCTAGTAACACAATGTCATATTACAGAATAGGAATCGGAGACAGTGACTCCACAGGTTACGTTGGTGAGCTTGGTCTTGTTCATGACATAATGCATGTCGATATCATTGACAGCACAGTCACAACACTAGACGCTATATCACACGGAGCACACGTGGGAGCAAAATATTTTATAAATGTTAAGAACCAGGCCACAGGAGAATGCGGAAACATTGAAGCATTAGTGACACATGACGGCACTAACGCATACATCACCTCATACAACGAACACTTTTCGGGCAACAACAGTCTGATAAGTTTGACAGCTGACATAAGCGGCACTGCTTTTAGATTAAGGGCTTCCGCAACAGCAGGTGGTAGTACAAAAGTAATAGTAAACAGGATAGTTGCATTTGGTGACTCCGAATCAGACGAGGCCACAAGCGACAGCACAAGGAAAGTGGTTGGAAACACCATTGTTTCAAGCAGTGCAACAGCTTTCGACAACTTCCAGGCAAGTGATACAGATGCGGTGCATTATGTGATCACTGGCCAAAAAGGGGGTAGTGAAAATTTTATTTGTGAAGCCACTGTGGTCACTGATGGTACAAATGTATTTGTGTCACAAGGTCCAAATGTTAGCACAAAGGGAACAGATATGTTGGAGATTTCAGCAACTATATCCAGCGGTAATGTTGAAGTGAAAGCAAGTTCAACCTCGGGAGCATCAACGGTACAGGCCTATGCCGTTAGATTGAAGGCACCTGCGGTAGGTACCAATACGGTGGATTCATTTGCAACGTCTGACTTTAGAGGAATGAAATATTATCTAAGTGCAACAGATCCAAGTGGATCTGTAAGCAACATGGAGGCTATGGTGGTGCATGATGGGACGGATGCTTACATAACAACCTTCAATGAACATTTTAGTAACACGTCACTGTATACGTTATCGGCGGCAATTAGTGGTAGCAATGTTGTTGTTACTGGCACTCCGCTGGTGGCTGACACTACCGTAAAATTTTATAGAATCAGTCTAAGCGATGGACTAAGTGGCGCAACAGGCACCGATTTCAACACTGTTGGCGCTGTCACCATCTCAAGCACAGCGACTGAAATCGACACATTCGAAGACACTACTCACACAGGTGCTCATTACATTATAGTTTCAAAAAACAGTGGTGAAGCAACAGCGTCTATAATGGAAGCAACTGTGCTGTCAAACGGCCGAGAAGCATTCGTACATGGAGGCCCTTTTGTTTCCAGTAAAGGGACACCACAGATTACTTTATCAGCAGATCATAATGGCTCAACAACTGTCTCCCTTAAAGCATCGTCAACTTCTGGTTCAAGCACAGTTGTGAACGCTTTCAGAATCCACATGTTGAGGGGCGATGCAGACGCATTTACAACTTTGGACTCATTTGCACACACCAGTGAGCAGGCGGCAAACTATTTGATTGCAATGAAAGATGGTGACAATAGGGTACAGTTTTCAGAGGTAATGTTGGTTAGCGATGGAACAGATGCGTATCATACAGAATTTGACATAAACAGTGAGTCAACAGATGCTCCATTTATCACAATCACTTCGGCAGTAGACGGTGGGAATGTTAAGCTACGTGCAGAGAGTACAATAGAACAGTCTAGCACTACAACAAATATTTTCAAAATTCCTTTGAACAGACCGACCGGAAATCCAACTTCAATAGCAACCTTGGACACATTTGATAAAACTACACACAGGAGTGCCTCATACTTTATAACTATATCAGATTCCAACTCAGGCTCACTAGGAAACTACGAAACTGTGGAAGCAAGGGTCACACACGACGGTACAAATTCATATGTTTCTACTTTTGGTAGGACAAATAGTGCAACTACAGGTGATCTTGTTACGTTTTCAACAGATGTAAGTGGAGACGATGTAAGGCTACGAGGAACGATAAGTAATGCTAATAGCCATGTAGTAACGGTAGTAAGGAGACTAATCAACTTATAGTATGTCACAACTAGTTTTAAATGTAGGATCAAACGCAAACGACGGAACTGGAGACACGTTACGAGACGCAATGATCAAGGTGAATACCAACTTCACCGAAGTCTATGGATCAGCAGGATTTGACCTTACAACCATACAAGTGACAGGCAATGAAATCCGAGCCACACGTACAAACGACGACATTGTATTCAAACCAGCTGGTGCTGGTGCAGTTGAATTTCCCGCTCTAAGGATAAATGGCAACAACATCGAAGGAACAAGATCAAACGAAGACATCAACCTTAAACCATCTGGTACAGGTAATGTTGTTTTTGGTGCCATACAAATAAAAGGAACAACATTAAGCTCGACTGATTCTTCCACAATAAACATCAACGAAGGACTTATAGTTGATGGATCGATGACGGTGTCGGGATCAACAACTTTCCAAGGGGCAATATCAGCAGGAACAGGATCCACGGTTGGTAACCTCACACTTGCAAATGGATCCATAACGGATTCAAGTGGTGCAATAAGTTTTGGGAATGAAAATCTAACAACCACAGGAACCATGACAGCGGCTTCAGGTTCAACATTTGGTAACCTTACACTAGCAGATGGATCAATTACTGACTCATCAGGAGCAATTAGTTTTGGAAATGAAAATTTAAGCACAACAGGCACCATGACCGCAGGTTCAGGTTCCACTATAGGAAACTTGACACTTGCTGACGGATCAATAACAGATTCATCGGGTGCCATTAGTTTTGGCAATGAAAATCTAACAACGACAGGTACATTGACTACTGGAACTTTGACAATGGCAGGTGGATCAATAACAGATTCATCAGGTGCCATTAGTTTTGGTAATGAAAACTTATCAACTACAGGAACGTTAACAGTATCAGGCCTTTCTACTTTAGGATCGTTGACAGTCACAGGTGCAATGACTTTCACTAGTGGTGGTGTTACAGTTGACAATTTAAGTTTTAATGACAACACAATATCTTCCAGTTCGAACGCTGACATACGTCTGACTCCAGGAGGAACAGGATCTGTAATTGTTAATAGTCTTACAATAGATGATAACATCAATATTACAGACAACCATATTAAAGCAACAGCATCTAACTCTGATTTGATATTATCACCATCAGGAACAGGCTCAGTGGTGATAGCAAAGGCAGACATAAACAGTGGAGCGATAGATGGTACTGTTATCGGTGGATCAACCGCGGCGGCAGGTACATTCACAACATTGACAGTCACACAGGCCTTGACACTTGGGCAGATCACAATAGATGACAACCAAGTTAAAACAAATTCTTCAAACGCTAACCTTGAGCTGTCAGGGAACGGTTCTGGTGGGGTCACAATCAGTGGATTCACCTTTCCCACAACAGATGGTTCATCTGGACAATTTATAAAAACAGATGGTGCGGGAACACTTTCATTTGCAACAGCGGGTGCGACTTTAAACCACAGTGACTTGTCCGACGCTACAACAACAGTGGCAAGTTCCGCGACAACCACACTTAACACTTTCAATAAGACTGTGTACAGAAGTGCCAAATATTTCATATCTATTAAAGACTCTACAAACAGCAGGTTCGAGATAGTTGAAGCAAACGTAACACACGACGGCTCGGATGCCTATGTGTCAACCTTTGGCTCAACCACAAATTACACAGGAGGACTCTGTGTGTTTACAGCAGATATTTCTGGTAATGACGTAAGATTAAGAGTTACCAACATCTCAGATGCAAGTACTGTATTCAAGTTCCAACGTATTGCAGTAGACCTATAATTTTACATTAGGTTCTTAAAATATACGCTAAATAATCTTACAATAAGAGGATTACAATATGGCAAAACAAAGTATTAACATAGGATCTAGTGCAAATGACGGCACAGGTGATCCATTAAGAACAGCATTCGACAAAATAAACGATAATTTCACTGAACTATACGGCTCTACGGCAGAAGCCAATGATCTTATAGAAGACTCAACTCCACAACTAGGTGGTGACTTAGATGTCAACGGAAGAAGAATCACATCAGCTAGATCCAATGAAGACATTATCCTTTTGCCTAATGGCACAGGTGGTGTTGTGGCATCAGCCCTTAGATTTGCAGGCACAACAATAAGCTCAGATGACTCATCATCGGTCAACATAAACGAAGGTTTAATCGTTGATGGCACAGCAAGTGTATCAGGCAATGCAACAGTGGCAGGAACCCTCGGAGTAACAGGTGTTGCTACATTTACAGCAACTCCGGTTTTTAGTAGTGACATCACTGTTACTGATGACATAAATTTAATATCAGACAGTGCAGTAATAACTTTTGGTGCAGATAACGACACGAGTCTAACCCACACAGATGGAACAGGATTAACACTTAATTCAACAAATAAACTTTGTTTTAATGATGCATCACAGTTTATTCAAGGATCAAGTGCAACAGTATTATCAATAGGTGCAACGGACGAAATCGACTTAACCGCAACAGATATTGATGTCAACGGAACTATGAGTGTAAGTGGCACACTTACAACAGCGGCAATTACTACAACAGGAACACATACTGTTACAGGACAATCAAGTATAGACCTAGTTACTATAAAAGATAACACTATTGCCTCAAACGCCTCAAATGCAGATCTACAAATTTCTGCAAACGGATCGGGTAAAGTTGCAGTTGAAGGTATATCATTCTTTGGCACTACTTTGAGTGCGGCTGATTCATCAACGATCAATATCAATGAAGGTTTAATTGTAGATGGCACTGTAACAGTTTCTGGAACAACCAATACAGCAGACGTGGCAACCACAGGAAACACTACCGTGTCTGGAAACAGCACAGTATCTGGAAATTTGACTGTGCAAGGTTCGGTAAACGCTGATACCTTCATATCAAATTCAAATGGTGACATTACAATCGATCCAGCTGGAACAGGGGCTATAGTTTTGACTGGCCCGATTACACATGCAGGAACACAGACAACAACAGGACAACTAAACGTTGACAATTTGAGATTGGACGGAAACGTTTTATCAGCAACATCAGGAGCTATCACACTAACACCAGCAAACGGACAAAACGTGGCCATTACAGGCACAAACGTAAACTTAACTGCAGGCGAGGCTAATTTTACCCTTATGGAAGCAACAACTGTTAGAGCGAACTTCCTACAGAGTGATACAACAGATGCAGACTTAGATATTACAACACAAGGAACAGGAGTTGTAAAACTAGATGACCAAACACAACTTACATTGACTGGATCATTCCTTCCGGCCATACACACATTTACGGCAACAGATGCCATTACTATAGCCGAACACGCAGGAAGAACTTTACTACTAGGTGAAGTTGGTGGTAACGCTGAAGTTATTTTAACACTACCAGCGGCTACTGGCACAGGTGCAGTATACAAATTTATAGTAAGTGTTACAAACACCTCAAACTATAAGATACAGGTGGCAGATGCAACAGATACTATCGATGGAATAATGCTGTATCTTGACGAAGACGGCACGGCAGTGACGGCCTTCCCAACAGTTGCGGCTTCTGACACGATAACACTCAATGGTGGTACAACGGGAGGTATCATCGGTGATTATCTTGAGCTAATTGATATAGCCACTAACCAATATCACGTAAGAGGTGTAATGAGGGTGGCGGCAGGTGCCAACCCAGCAACGCCATTTACAGCGGCAGTAAGTTAATAGTTAACTTTAAAATAAGACTAGTCTTTCAACAAAATAAGAATGAAGAGACACTGGCATAAAAAACGACAGATTAGATCGCCACACAGCGAGATTAAACGCTTGGAGGATGCCATACGGCGTGAACATGATAAGACCGAGCGTGAAAATCTAAAACAACATCTTGAACACTGGATACGTACTCAGAATAATCATAGTTAATTGCGAATAAATACCCTTTGTAAGGAGTAAGTTTAATGGCAACACCAGTGTGGTCTACCACTGCAGGTAAAATTGCATCTATAGACGAGCAGTCAGCATTTTCGCTACAACTAGAAGCGAATACTAGTGACTCCACGGCCATTGCTTACAAATTAATTGCAGGAAGCCTACCTTCAGGAATGACACTTACTTCCACAGGCTTACTTACAGGAACTCCGGCTGAGGTTGCCAAAAGAACTCTTTACACCTTCGTCGTGCGAGCCACGGCCGGATCCGCAATTACTGACAGGACATTTACGCTTGATGTCAAAGGTGCAGATGCCCCAGTGTTTACGACCGTTGCAGGACAACTTAATAAGCCGTTGTCCACGGTATACACTACTGATAGTTCATCAACCACTGATAGCACATTGACAACAGCAGATGTTACTGGTAATGTAACAGTGTTGGATGGTTCATTTATCGAATTTGACATAGTTGCCACTGACACAGATACAGCCGCAGGACAGAATTTAATTTACGAAGTGGTTGCCGGATCTCTGCCACCTGGGGTGACAATGACTACTGGTGGAAAAATATCAGGCATTGTAGAACTTGCAATAGATGACGAGTATGGGCCACAGGGTGGATATGATTTTGATCCCTTTCCGGACTTCTCAGCTCTAAATCCTGATGATGGAGGAGTTGCTACATCACCAAGGAACATTTACGATAGAACAGTAATTTCGAAGTCAAGGTCAGTAAATTATGACTTTGTGGTGAGAGTAACTGATGGCGTATCCAGCGTAGATCGAAATTTCAATATTTTTGTGTACTCTGCAGACTATTGGGTGGTATCTAATTCAAATGTTACTATTGATACTACTCTAGTAGGTTCTAACAACATAACAATGGATCTTCACACAGGAAGGCCACCTGTGTTTGTAACGGCATCTGATCTTGGAACATTTAGACACGACAATCAAGTTTTAGTTAAAATTGATGTTTCCGATTTCGATCCATTGCAGGCAGATCTAGAATACACTATTACAAAAGGTGCACTACCGTCAGGACTTCAAATCGACCTAAACACAGGAGAAATATACGGAACACTAGCTAGGCAGTCTGCTGTTGAGATCGATCATACTTTCACAGTAAGAGCAAACAGAGTAGTTGCCACAGGCTTAAATGTGTTCTCAGAAAGAGAATTCACCATGAAAGTGGTGGGCGAAATTGATATTGGAATCAGTTTCACTACACCTACTAATATTGGAACGCTCACAGCAGGTATTCCGAGCATTCTTTCAATAGAAGCAACTGCAGAAGCAAGTGGAAGAGTTCTTAGTTACACTTTAAACTCCGGATCACTGCCAACAGGAATAACCCTTTCACCCCATGGACACCTTATTGGAACTATAGATGCAAGTGACTTTGCTGACTCAACTACATCATTTACCTTTGAAGTAAACGTTAGTGATCAATATCAAATATCTGCTACCACAAAAGAATTTACACTTAATATTTCTATACCACACACGTCTGTTGAATATGGAAATATGACAGGACATTCTACATCACTAATAGATCAAAATATTTTTTATAACATTGCCCAAGATCCAAACATAAATTCACCAGAGTATATTTACAGACCAGAAGATCCTAACTTTGGTATGAAAAATAAACCAGACATGTTAATTTTATCTGGACTTGAAGCACAAACTTTAACAGCTTTCCAAAATCAAATGGAACAGAATCATGCTCCCAAGACTCTTTATTTTGGGGACCTTAAAACTGCGATAGCTAAAGAAGGCACCACAACAAAGTATGAAGTCGTCTATCTCGAGATCAAAGACAAATTGGAAAACAAAGATGGAGAGTCAGTGTCCAATGCAATAACACTCAGAGACGCTGTTGGTAAACCTGTGCTAGGACCAAGAGCATCAAGTGCCGACGCTACAGCAGACTACACCAACTATGAAGTCACCACTGACGGTGGATTATCATTTAGCATATCTGGATCTAAGGTTAGATTTGCAAATCAATTAAGTGCAGACCTTGGCTTTGTTGAAACAGTCTATCCAAACGCAGTTGCAAACATGAGGGCGAGAATGAAAAGTCTTGGCCACAAAGAGTACGACTACCTACCTTTGTGGATGAAAACTACACAGAGTGGTGCTTTAGCGCCACTGGGCTACGTTAAAGCTGTGCCTATTTGCTATTGTAAGCCTGGGCAATCCGCACTAATTAAGAAAAGAATATCTGACAGTAATTATAATTTTAAAAATATATCATTTATTATAGATAGATACATTGTTAGCAAAAGCAAAGTTGCCACACCAACTTTTACTGGCGATGGGTCAACCACAACTTTTGAGGTTGATGAGCTTTTACATGAAGAAGATATACTGGTGAAAGAAGGGACACAAACAGTTTTTGTTGGCCAAGGAGTGACCGCTGATAACAATATCAAGCCCACTTATCTAACCACAGATGGAACATTAAGGTCAGCCGATCATGAGTTTGGTATTACCCTGACTCATAACACTACGACTAAAAAAACTACAATAACTTTTACCAAAGAAGTGCCGTCAGCAGGCACAATAATTAAGGTTGAAAGAGCTAACGATAAATATCTTAAATTTAGGGACAAAGGAATTTTAGCAAATGGCAAGTAATATAGTACCAGGAAACGTAGACGGCACATATCCGAAAGCAGGACAGGATAACAGCTCTCAAGGATTTAGAGATAATTTTACCGCAATAAAAAATAATTTTACGGAAGCGGTCACCGAAATAGTAAACTTACAAACAAACAAAGCAAACCTCAATGCGGCAAGTAATTTCACAGATAACGAAGTTACAAGAGCAAAATTCAAAGATACATCAGAAACTGTCTATGCACATGGCAGTGTTTCTAGTGGAGCAATAACTTTGAATCACGAAAATGGGCACTATCAAACTGCCACTGTAACTGCGTCGACAACTTTTTCCTTTACAAACTTTCCAGCATCTGGTTCATTAGGAAGAATAATACTCGATATAACTGTAGCTCCAACTGCCTCAACCTTAACATTTCCTAGTGCTACTATAAAGGCAGATAATGTAACAGGTAGTGACGGAACATCAGATCAAATTTCACCAGGACTAGGAAGAGTGATGTACGAATTCATGACGCCAGATGGCGGAACAACTGTATTAATGCATCAATTAGGTAAACAATACGCATAATAAAAAAGGAGTATAATGTACTTCCATCCATTACAAGAAGAAATAGGCAACCTTTCAGACGAAGAGATATCAAAAAGAATAAAAGAACTTTCGCGTAAGGTTAACACTGCTAGAAGATTTGGAAGAAATCCTGACATGTTAGCACAACTCACCAATGCCCTCAATGCCTATAGAATGGCAATAAGAGATAGACGTATTGAGGAATGGCACAAGGACAATAAAAAAATACGAGGTGAGCCAGACCTAGGTGACTTGGTCAACATTGAATAGTAAATAATTTCGATGTCAAACACATTTTCTTGGAAGACAAAATTCAAATCTATAATTATTGTCGACGGTGAACTTTTTTCCAACGAATATAAATTAAACGTATCTATTACACCACATACTGCTGATTTGAAAGAACAAACTGCCTATTTTGACAGGCTTAAGAATCTCTTCGAACAAATTTTTGCAAATACAATAACCACATGGAGAGATGAGCCGCTTTATCGGATTTTAAAAACAAAAACAAATAATAGATTCATCGAATTACCAAAGCCGCCTTATGATCAAATAATGGCCGCTGTTTGTTTTTGCAAAGCAAATAGTATCTTAGATAGTAAAATCGTAGTGAATTACATCGAATTGTCCTCATGGCAAGGAGACGGTATTACCTATAAGGTTGACAAAGATAGCAAAGAGCTTATACTCTTAGATAGACCCGATTGGTTTTCAGCAAAGTTCAGTAACTTCGATCCATGGTGGTTAAGGGCGGACACGGCAACATATGATGAAGAACTTGATAAGGGCATCTACACAGGACATTTCAGTTGGAACAATCAAAACATTCCTGTTGACAAACAGCACGAGTACCATGCTAAAATATTTGAATTCCAACCAAAGGTTTTAGATGGCGGAAAAAACAAAGATAAATGATCACGGCGATGTAATATTCTCGGAAGAGGATGCCATCGATTTACTATACCACAATCCAAGTTTCGATATAGGAAAATTGTACTTCAACGATATTGAAAAATACACTGACAGTTTAAAACAGCTGGGCATAGACCTGCCAGTCATAAACACTGCGCCAAGGAGGCCGGACATACTAGAGTTTGACCAATCAAATTGTAACAAATGGCACATGCCTGAAAAATATTACCAAATAAATGTTTTGCAATGGTTATTGGACAAGTGTCAAAATGATGAAGAGAAATTGAGAGTACAGATGGAATATGACTTGTTTGAGAAAAAGGATTTTATACGTGTGCTTCAATTTTTAATGTACTTTGTTGACACACTAAGGGCAAACAATATAGTCTGGGGAGTGGGCAGAGGATCAAGTGTTGCTAGTTTTAGTTTGTTCTTGATCGGTGTACACAAAATAAATCCTTTGTTGTACAATTTAGATATCACCGAATTTTTAAGATGATAAGTAATTTATATAGGAGTATATTATTATGGTAGCAAGAGCACCCCGAAAGAGAATGTATAGATCAATGCAAGGACGTATGATTGACATTGAAAAATTGAGAGCCGCAAACGAAACTGTGCCGGCGGTTGGTAATATGAATGTAAATGCCAAAGGCGACGTACTAGGAGCAGGTGGTAAAGTTGTCACTCCCAAAGAAACTGTGATAAGAAAGTATTACGAACAACCAAAAGGGATGGTCAGCGACACACCGGTTAGTAAACCGATGCCAGCACCAAGAAGAGAGCCACCTAAGCCTATTGCAAAAGCCAACCCGATAGTTCCGAAGACCACGAAAAAAACTGTAGCTAAACCAAAGACAGAAACCAAATCTAAAAAAGGAATAGAGGCGGCACTTGACGGGCTAGAATAATTCTGTTAAAATAATCCTATCATGGGACAGCTAGAAGACTTACAAGCAAAAGGATTTGGGTCACACGGTGGCAAACAATACACTGTTGATAATGATATAAAACCTCTTAAGAAAAGAGTATTAGTTTCCAACATGCAATTTGGTGCAACTAAATCTAAAGGCGGTATTATATTATTAGATGATGACGGCACTGAAGCAGGCATACATCCGCGTTGGGCAAAAGTATATGCGGTTGGAGATCAGCAGAATGATGTTACAGTAGGACAATGGTTACTTGTGGCACATGGTCGTTGGTCGAGGGCGTTAAAAGTAAAAAAACATGGCGAAGAGTTAGAAGTTAGAATGATAGATGAAAATGATATACTTCTTGTGTCAAACGAAGAACCTGACTTCAATAACAGACAGGCCGGATACATAAACACTGGCGGTATGGAACAGATGACATCGTTGCCTGGAAATGACTAACATAAATGATGATAGAGGATCAGTCCCATCTCTATCAAATGACAAAAAACTACTTGAATTAAGAATAAATTTTTTCAAAAACTTTGATAATAAAACAATAAAGTATATTGTTTCTTCATACGAACAATTTATCTCCGCCTTTGAAAAATCATTACTTGAAAATAAATCTATAGAAATTTTTGGCTTAGACAGTTTTAAACAGAAAGATGTGATAGTTGGTTGCAATCATTTTATTGACGACCTAATAATGACACATGGACTTGAAAATATACAACATTTCGGAGGATACAATTATTATAAGAGATTAGAATCGAAATCAACAGGTATTGCTTTACAAGATTTACAACATGGAAAACCTTTAATATTGGAATATCCATTTCCAAAATATGGAGGTCCACATCCTGATTATGATGAAATAATAGAAAAATGCAACGAACTTGAAATAGATGTGTATTTAGACTGTGCCTGGTTGCCTGTATCTTGGGATATAAAATTAGATCTTAACCAACCATGTATCAAAGGACTTGCAACTAGTTTAAGCAAATGCTTTGGCTTACACTGGAGCAGAATAGGTGTGCGTTGGCTCAAAAATGAGAAAACGGATTCAATATGGTTGCAGAATCAACACAATATGATATCCTTTCCAAACGTTATGATAGGAAAGTATTATCTCGATAGATTGCCAATGGATTTCTTGGTTGACAAATACAAGCAAAAATATTATGATTTATGTAAGTCGCTAAATCACAAGCCAGGAAATGTTATAATGTTATCTCACGCACATGATTACAGTGCGATTTATGGTACGGCAAAGGATCTATTAATAAATGAAAAAAATTAAACTTAAAAGAACACACGTGCCTATTGATAAACTTGTTACAATGGCGGAACTGGGTCTCGGTGCAGTTCGTCCTTTAAATAAAGAAAAAAGGAAATGGATCAATAAATTAAAAAAACAAGATGAAGCGTTTGACCCAATATTGGTCACACCAATAAAAGATTCTGGTTATTATTTAATGACCGACGGTTGGCACAGGGTCCAGGCCGCTAAAGCCTTGAAAGAAAAAGAAATTGAAGCCATACAATTACCTGCAGATGTAGGCCTTAGTATGGCCAAGGCAAATAAAATTTTAAGAGACATAGACAGAGAATACGGACACAAATTAAAGTGTAGCGACTTAATTGGACAATGGGCCTTTTATATTGATTGACATTACACAAATCACTGCTAAAATTACACAATGATAAAACGTTTTGGTTTTTGTTGCAAATGGCTAAATTCAGAATCTGAATTCGGAGGAATGAAAGTCAACGCAAAAGATAGAGAACTTAACGGTAGGTCCACAACAATGCGTTGGCTCAGAGAACACAAGGATGAAGCCGAACAGAGACAGTGGGATATAATGACCCACAACACTTTGGCGGCACGTAGATTGATACAGCGTGTGGGCTCATTGCCACCTGAACGAAGGATGGTCAGACTAGGTAGTGAAATGTTACAGGGCTACACTGAGAAAGATTGGAAAAAATGGTGGCAGGAGCCGAGTCTACAAAAACATCTTGCCGATCTATTCGCTCCAGTTGGTGAAATGGCTAGAACATTCGACGTAAAGGTAAGTTTTCATCCTGGACAGTTCTGCGTCCTTTCTAGTGCTACTCCTGAAATAATAGAAAGAAGCATAGAGGAATTTGAATATCATGCCGACATGGCCCGTTGGATGGGATTTGGCAAAAGTTTCCAAGACGGTTGCAAGATAAATGTACACATCTCCGGCAGACAGGGTCCGGATGGAATACGTAAAGCCCTTCCAAGACTATCGCAAGAAGCACGTAACCTAATCACTATTGAGAATGATGAAATGGGTTGGGGTCTCGACGCTAGTTTGGAACTAGAAAAGGATCTTGCACTTGTCTTAGACATACATCACCATTGGATCAGAGATGAAGAATACATTGAAGCAAATGATGACCGTGTAAAAAGGGTCATCGAAAGTTGGAGAGGACAGAGGCCAACTTTACATTATTCATATTCTAGAGATGAACATCTTGCGATCGCAAATCTAGGAGACAAGACCCATGCCGAAATGCATGATATTAAGATGCTACTTGCCCGTGGTTGTAAGAAACAAAAGCTAAGGGCACATTCTGACTTGTTACCAAACAAAGCGGTAAATGACTGGGCATTGAGTTTCTCCGAAAATTTCGACATACAGACCGAGGCCAAAGGAAAAAACATGGCACAGGAACAATTATATAGACAAGCTAAAGAAAAGTCTGTAATATAATACTGATGAAAAAATTTATTTTGTATTATGAAAGATCTTTGGGTAGAAAAATATAGACCAAAAACATTGAAAGAATATGTTGTCAGAGACGAAGCACAACGTAATCAAATTCAAACATGGATTGATGATAAGGCTATTCCGCATTTACTTTTAAGTGGTGCTCCTGGGGTAGGTAAAACTACACTGGCAAAAGTTCTATTTGCAGAACTTGATGTCAGCAGTTATGACATACTAGAAATAAATGCTTCCAGAGAAAATTCAGTAGACACTGTTAGAGAGAAGATTAATTCTTTTGTACAAATTATGCCATTTGGAGCATACAAATATGTGTTGCTTGACGAGGCAGACTATATGACTCCAAACGGACAAGCGGCACTACGTGGTGTGATGGAGATGTATCACACGTCAGCAAGATTTATTTTAACATGCAACTACCCGAACAGGGTTATTCCGGCACTGCACTCAAGATGCCAAGGCTTCCATATGGAAACCATAGACAAGACAGAATTTACAGCACGGGCATGTGAGATATTGATACAAGAAGGGGTAACACCAGATATAGAAATACTAGACACATATGTAAAAGCATCCTATCCGGATCTGCGGAAATGCATTAACATGCTACAACAGAATGTTAGAGATGGCAAACTACAACCACCGGCAAGTGGTGACAGTGGACAACAGGACTACAGACTTAAAATGGTAGACCTGTTCAAACAAGGCAAAATACAAGAAGCAAGAAAACTTGTTTGTTCTCAGGCAAGACCAGAAGAGTGTGAAGACATATACAGATGGCTGTATGACAACTTAGAAATAATATCTAAAGACGAAGACAACCAAGACAAAGCAGTATTAATAATAAAACAAGGATTGGTTGATCATTCTTTCGTTGCAGATCCAGAAATAAATCTAGCAAGTGTTATGATAAAACTAGCGAGATTAGGTAATGGGAAGTAAGCATAATAAAAAGAGATTCTTGATTGTTAAATATAGCCTTAATGCAAAAGGCGGTTATGACGAACTGGTTGAACTTTCAAAGAAAAAATGTGGTCCAGGAAAAATATTAAATTCTGGTGTCGTGCTTGATCTTGTAAACAAAGAAGTTTTAAAATGCGAAGTGCCTGGTCAGCCTAACTTAGGTGACCTTATTCCATTTAAAAGTCTTTACGCCCATTTCTATAAGGCATATGGACGTATGCTAGATCAGTTTATCAAATAAAATTATTGTAATATCTTTTAAGTATTCTGAGTTGCCTTGCTTTAAAAAGTTTTCTAAGCACTCTCCTCCTTCTCCTATCCTTCTGTTTCCTGATTTTTAGCCAATGCTGATTGATAATATACAATTTCGCCCTCTTGTCGTAGACTCTTTGTTTCCTCATTAATTTCCATAATTTCCTCTGAAATAAAGGCCGCATCTGTAGGCTTTTGAATAATAGCATATGATTCCCCGTTGATTGTGTTCGATTGTGATTGAATGTGTCTTTGTGTACGACTCATGTAAAAATATTTACGATCAATTTCCCAAATTAAGTATGCATATTTTACAACACAGATCTTTAAGATAAATAAGAATTACTATGCATGATGTTTTAGATATAATCAAAAATGTGCAAGGGCTATATGGAGTAGGCCCTACATTAGGAATTTTAAAGGATTTCGAAAGGGTTATCGATGATCTAGATGTTTATGTTTTTGCAAATTGGGAAGATGGCGAACTACTTACTGGTCCGATTGACTCCAGACATTTTGTAACTTGTTCATTTATGTGGCCAATCGACAAAATGCCTGATCCAGCTGGTGGTAAAAGATTGCTAGACAAAGGGTGTAAGGTAACTTACAAAAAAGATGAGTTACTTAAACCAAGACAAATCAAATCTCCCGCGGACTATCGACCAGGTACAACAAAAGGTAAAATTGACGCTCACCCTATTTGGGTGGTAGAAATAATGATGCCCAAACAATTGATAGGCAACATGAAATACGGTGAAGAACAGATAGACAACACAGATGCAACTGAAACATCTGCAAACACAGGTGGCGTAAATGACATTAGTTAATGAAGGACTTAAGGCCGGCGATCTAGAAGGTGTTGTTGAAAAACGTTTCTCAGTTGATCAATATAAAAGTAAAATGGGTGATGACAAGAATATTCTTGTTCTCGGCTTTATTGTTGATGGACAAGCACCTGCGAGGGACCTTGAGCGATTTGCAGAAGTCGGTTATAAAAGTGTCCTTGATGCAGATGCAACTCCTGGAACTTTAGAAGATGGTAAACATAGAGTGTTCATTGAATTTGCAAGAACACCAGAGGTAGTGCCTCAGATAATTGCATTCTTGGAGGATCTCAAAAAACTTACAAACATAGAAGAGTTTGAATACACTTACCATAAAGGCAATAACCCAACTGTAGTATCAATTGCAACAATGGGTGAAGCTATACCAACAACTCCCGAGGCTTATGAACAAAGGGTAAACGAGATGCGTATTGGTGAAGCTAGAAATTTTTTTGACAAGTATGACATGATGGAGTGCAAAATTACTGAAAATATAATGTCTGTAAAAAAGACCGGTGCGGGACATGAACTACGATTTGAAATACATAAGTTTGGACCAACTAAAGAAATTATGGATGAAGCTAAGGCATTTAAAATAGATATGGACTCTATTGCAGAATGCACACACCTCACAAAATACTTTGGTCCATACGATATCACTAAGACAAATGAGAACAAGTTTATTTTCACCAACGGTGGTCAATCAGCACTTTTAAGCAAAAGCAACTGGTAAAAGTAATATACGCATATTTTGATAAATATTTGCATGAGATTAAGTGCGAACTTCACTTTGGCTGAATTTACTAAGAGTCAAACAGCCACACGAAAAGGGATAAACAACACCCCAGACAATGAACATTTAGAGAATGCCAAAAAACTATTTTCAAATGTTGTTCAACCGGTTAGAGAAAATTTTGGGGTAACAGTGATTAATTCTGGATATAGAGGTCCTGCTCTAAATGAAGCGGTTGGTGGATCAACAAATTCACAGCACTGTAAAGGTGAAGCCGTAGACATTGAATGTCCTGGGGTTCCCAATTATGACGTGGCGAAATGGATTGCAGATAATATAGATTTCGACCAACTTATATTAGAATTTTATACTCCTGGCATACCAGATTC
>CENP01003472.1_pt1 | contig 30292 bp, 39 predicted proteins | sample 361281 | NCBI WGS metagenome assembly CENP01 (sample SAMEA2591122, study PRJEB7988) | marine metagenome | biome: marine biome (ENVO:00000447); feature: deep chlorophyll maximum layer (ENVO:xxxxxxxx); material: saline water (ENVO:00002010), including plankton (ENVO:xxxxxxxx) | depth 70 m | reverse complement strand
GATCAAATGAGGTTATATGAACTAATTTGGAATAGGACAGTCTCATCACAAATGGAATCTGCTGAATTTGAAAGAACCTCGATAGATATAATTAATAATGACAACACTATTTCATTTAGAGCAAATGGTTCAGTTCAAAAGTTTGATGGTTTTTTAAAATTATATCAAGAAAGTAAGGAAGATGAAGAAAAGAAAGATGAAAATGAAGATGATGATAGTATTTTGCCAGATGTAAATAATGGTGACGAGCTTAAATTAGATAAAGTTATAGATGAACAGCATTTTACCAATCCACCGCCAAGATACTCAGAGGCGAGCTTAGTAAAAAAATTAGAAGAGCTTGGAATTGGTAGACCCTCAACATATGCTAGTATCATATCAGTTTTATCTACACGTAATTATGTTGAATTAATAAATAAAAAATTTAACCCAACAGATCGCGGTAAATTAATTACAGCCTTTTTAGACAAATTATTTAATAAATATGTTGATTATAATTTTACAGCAAAACTTGAAGATAGTTTAGACGACATAACCTCAGGTAAAATTAATTGGATAGACGTATTAAGTCAATTTTGGGATCAGTTTAATTCAAATGTTAACGAAGTAAAAGAATTAAGAACAAGAGCTATTTTAGATATGCTTAATGAAAGTTTGGCAGATATAATTTTTGATAAAGATGAAAATAATAAGATACAAAGGACGTGTCAATCTGGTGATGGTGGAGAACTAAGTTTAAAAGTGGGAAGGTTTGGAGCTTTCATTGGATGTTCTAAATACCCAGAATGTAAATTTACTAGGCCATTGTCTCGTATCAAAGCTGCTCAAGAAGATTTTATGTCTGAACCAAAAGAAATAGGAGATACTGACGAAGGGAAAAAAATAGTATTAAAGAAAGGAAGATTTGGACCTTATTTACAAGTTGGAAATGAGGAAAAAGAGATGAAAAATTTTTCAATACCTAAGGGTATATCGCCAAATGATGTAGATCTAGATAAAGCAAAATATTTATCAGGTTTACCGAAGATACTTGGTAAGTATCCAGAAAATAACGAAGATATAACATTAAATAATGGTAGATTTGGGCCATACGTTAAATGTGCAAATAAGTCTGCGACACTGGAGTCCCCTGAAGATATTTTTTCAATTGGCTTAAATAAAGCTGTAACATTAATTGCAGAAGCCAAGCCTGGGCGTCGTTCATCAAACGAAATTAAAAATCTAGGCGAACATCCTGAGGACAGAAAGCCAGTAAAAGTAATGAAAGGTCAATTTGGTCCTTACATTAAATATAAAACAATTAATGCAACAATTCCTGATGATAAAGACCCAAACGATATTACAATGGAAGAGGCGCTAGTATATATAGATAAAAGACTCGAGTACGATGCACAAAAAAAAGGAAAGAAAACTAAGAAAACAAAGAAAACGAAAAAAGCAAAAAAATAAAATGACCATTGAAGAAAATCTTAAAAAATTAAATTTAATTATACCTATTGCTCCAAATCCAGTTGGAAATTATGCGGCTTATGTGAAATCAAATAATCTAATTTTTATATCCGGGCAATTACCCTTCGACACAAATGGAAATCTTTTAGAGGGTAAATTAGGTCTGGATTTAAATAATGAAGATGGAGAAAAGGCAACTAAAATGGCAATATTAAATGTTTTAGGACAATTGCAAAAAGCAGTAGGAAATTTGAATTTAGTTAAGAGGTGTATTAAAATTACTGGATATTATAATTGTACTAATAATTTCAGAGAACACCCAAAATTACTTAATACCGCATCGGACTTAATCATTAATGTATTAGGTGAAAAAGGAATGCATGCAAGAGCAGTTATCGGAGCAAACTCCTTGCCTTTAAATGCAGCAGTAGAATTGGAAACTATTTTTGAAATTTAATGTTTACCTAAAACTTTTTCAGGCTTTTCTGATTTTGATATTTTTTTATAGTTAAAAATTATTTTATCATCAACAACATCAACTGCTACGTGACCCCCGTCTACAAGCTTGCCGTGAATAATTTCATTAGCAAGTATTTTTTTAATATTTTCATCGATATATCGTGAGATAGGTCTAGCACCCATTGTTGCGGAATAACCTTTTTTACATATTAGATCGCTTGCTTGATTTGAAAGTTCTATGACCACGTCTCTTGCGTTCAATTGAGTTTCTAATTCTAATATAAATTTAGTTACAATTTGTTTAATTATAGATTTATCTAATCGATTAAAGCTAATGATTGAGTCTAAACGATTTCTAAATTCAGGACTAAAAACTTTATTTATAGTTTCTTGGTCCACTTTATCATTTTTTTTATTTACAAAGCCTATTTGATCTTTTTCAAGTTCAATGGCACCAATATTACTAGTTAGTATTAAAATCACATTTCTAAAATCAATATCCTTGCCATTTTGATCTTTTAGTTTTCCATAGTCCATAATTTGAAGAAGAATGTTAAAAATATCTGGATGAGCTTTTTCAATTTCATCAATTAATAAAACACAATATGGATTTTTTTCAATTGACTCGGATAACTGACCTCCTTGATCAAAACCTACATAACCTGGAGGCGAACCTATCAGTTTTGAAATTGTGTGTTTTTCGGTAAATTCTGACATGTCAAACCTTACAAGTTCAACCCCCAGTATCTTTGATAATTGTTTTGCCAACTCTGTTTTACCAACTCCTGTGGGACCATTAAATAGATAATTCCCAATAGTTTTTTCTGGATTTCTTAAACCCGATCTCGATAGTTTAATTGATGAACATAACGCATCTACAGCATGATTTTGGCCGTAAATTAGTCTTTTTAGATTTTTATCTAAATCTTTTAAATAATATCTATCATTTACAGTAATACTTTTTTCAGGGATCTTGGTTATTTTAGCAACGATTTTTTCAACATCATTTTCGTCTAGAATTTCTTTTTTATCTTTTTTTAGTTTTAAATTTTCGTAAGCTCCTAATTCATCTAAAATATCTATAGATTTATCTGGAAGTCGTTTGTTACCAATATATTTAGAAGAAAGATCAACAGAAGTCCTAATAGCTGCGTCACTATATTTTACTTTATGATACTCCTCATATTTATCTCTTAAGCCAAACATTATTTTGTAAGTTTCTTCAATTGAGGGTTCTGAAACATCTATTTTCTGAAATCTTCTTTGCAAAGCCCTATCTTTTTCAAAATTAGAACGATATTCTGTAAAAGTTGTTGAACCAATGCACTTAATTTTTCCTGATTGTAGGGCCGGCTTTAGCATATTAGCAGCATCCATCGAATTGCCAGTGGTTGTGCCAGCTCCAACTAATGTATGAATTTCATCTATAAATAAAATATAATTTTCATTTTTTTCAATTTCTTTTATGATTGTTTTTAATCTTTCTTCAAAGTCACCTCTATACCTGGTGCCAGCAAGCAAAGAGCCCAAATCTAGTGAAAAAATTGTACAGTGTTTTAGTGGTTCAGGAACACAGTTTTTAAATACTCTTTTAGCCAATCCCTCTACAATAGCTGTTTTGCCTACGCCGGGGTCACCTACTAACAGAGGATTATTTTTTGTTCTTCTGCATAAAATTTGGGCCATGCGATTAACTTCTTCATCTCTGCCAATCAAAGTATCTATTTTATTGCAGGAGGCTTTATAATTTAAATTAATACAAAAGTTATCAAGTGCTGTTTTTTCATTTGCTTTTGTGTTTGTTTTTTGTCCGTGTTCGAGGTTTTCAGTATAAGTAAAATTCTCAATTTTTGAAATACCGTGTGATATAAAATTAACTACGTCATATCTTGTAACTTCTTGTTCTTGTAAAAAAAAAGTTGCATGACTTTCTCTTTCAGCAAAAAGAGATACTAAAATATTTGCTCCAGTTACTTCTGATTTACCTGAAGATTGCACATGAACAATTGATCTCTGTATCACTCTTTGAAACCCAGCTGTGGGCTGAGGGTCATTCAATTTTTCAGAATTTACAATATTGTCAAGTTCATTATCAATATAATGTTCTAAATTTTCCCTTAATAATCCTATGTCTACGCTGCATGCTTTCATTACATTAACAGCATCCTCTTCGTCCATTAATGAAAATAGTAAATGTTCAAGTGTAACATATTGATGACTCTTTTCTGATGCTAAAGCAAAAGCATTTGAAATTGACTTTTCTAAGGATTTTGTAAAAGTTGCCATTATATTCTAATAATACATTTGAGAGGTTGTTGGTTTATATTAGAGTAGTTGTTTATTTTTGTTTTAATAGTTTTGGCAATGTCTAATGTAAATAAACCGCAAACAGCAGAGTCTTCAATGTGAATTTTCATCATCAATGATATTGCTTGAATTTTATTTTTATTTAAAAACATAATTAAAATTTTAACAACAAATTCCATAGTTGTAAAATCATCGTTTAAAAGAATTAATTTGTACAAATGTGGTTTTTTTAATATTTTTTCTTGTTTGATTTTTTCAATTATATCAAGCTTTTTTTTCATAAAATGGCCTTCCAATTGAATAGTAGACAATATTTTTATTTGAAAAACTATTAGGTTGGTATAGATTTCTCATGTCAAAAATTTTCAGTTTCTTAGATTTGATTTTGCTAAAATTTAACGATCTAAATTCATCCCATTCTGTATGTATGACAACAAGGTCACTGTTTGTCAAAATTTCATTAGAATTTTTTTTACAAGATAACCTTTTCAACTCTTTTTTTTCACCAGAAGGATCATAGTAAGAAATTTTAACACCTTTCTTTAAAAGTTTAGGAAATATTTTCAGGCATTGGGTATCTCTCATATCATCAGTGTTTGCTTTGAAAGTAACACCTAAAAATCCAACTTTTTTATTCTTAGGATTACCTAAAATTTTTAAAATCTTATCAGCTAATAATGATTTCCTTTTTTCATTACTTTTTATCACAGATGTAACAACAGACATTTCTGTTTTAAACTTATTACCAATCATAGTTAAAGCTTTAGTGTCTTTGGGGAAGCATGAGCCTCCATAAGCTGGGCCTGCTCTTAAAAATCTTGAACCTATTCTGGCATCTGTACCTATGCCTGATGCAATGTCGTCAACATTGGATCCAACTTGTTCGCACAAGTTTGCGATTTCATTGATAAAAGTAATTTTAGTAGCTAAAAATGCATTTGCAGCATACTTTATTAACTCTGAGCTTCTTCTGGTAGTTGTTAAAAATTTGGCACCCTTCTTTATTATTGGTTCGTAAATTTTTTCTAATGCTGGTCTTATTTTTTTTAAATTATTTGATCCAACAACAACTCTATCTGGATATCTAAAATCTCTGATAGCCTCACCCTCTCTTAAGAACTCTGGATTAGATACAACATCAAATTTAGAGATAGAGTTTTTTTTTTTTATAATTTTTTCAACTTCATCGCCGGTACAAACCGGTACGGTAGACTTGATAACAATAATTTTATATTTATTAATATTTTGAGCTATAACTTTTGCTACAGCGTAAACATTTTTTAAATCCGCTGAAACGCCATCTTTAGCCGAGGGTGTTCCAACTGCAATAAACACAATATCAGAGTCTTTAATTGCTTTATGTATGTCTGTTGTAAAGTGAAGTCTTTTTGATTTATAATTTCTTTTTACAAGCTCATCTAATGTAGGCTCAAATATAGGAATTATTCCTTTTTTTAAATTTTCAATTTTTTTTTTATCATTATCAACGCATATAACGTTGTTACCAAAGTCAGAAAAAAGAACCCCGGATACTAAACCGACATAACCTGTTCCAATAAAACAAATATTCATTATTTATTCATTTCTATAAATGATTTTATATATCCCTTTGTTGTACCGCAATCCAAATATTTTCCTTTAAACTTACAACCATAGAAATTTTCATCAACGATCATATTGTTTATTGCATCAGTAATTTGAATTTCACCTAGTTTTCCAGTTTTTTGTTTTTTTAATAATTTAAAAATTGATTTATTCAACAAATATCTTCCAATAATAGCAAACTTTGATGGCGCAAGTTTTATTGATGGTTTTTCAATCATCTTATTTATTTTTAATTTGTGTTTATTTGCGAATCCAACGATGCCATATCGCTTAACATCATTTTTTTTGACTTTTCTCAAAGCTATTACTGAGGAATTTTTTTTTTTATTGATTGCAATAAGTTCTTTTGAGCAATTACTTCCTTTTATAACATCATCTGGTAAGAGTAATAAAAAATATTTAGATTTTAACAATTTTTGAGCACATAATACAGCATGCCCCAAACCCTTCGGTTTATCCTGATAAACAAATTTAATTTTTTTGGAAACTTTGTCTAAATTTAATAATGTCTTTAATATATTTGATTTATTTTTAACGGCTTTTTCAAGTTGTTTATCTCTTAAAAAATACTTTTTTATAACTTCTTTATTTTTTGAAATCACAAAAATAACCTCTGTAATGCCTGCATCAAAACATTCATCTAATATATATTCCAATATTGATTTATTGCCAAGCGGCCAAAGTTCCTTTGGCAATGCTTTAGTTAATGGAAGCATTCTTGTGCCTAGACCTGCAAGTGGTATAACTGCTTGTTTAATCATAATAACTAAATTTTAAATGAGAATTATAAAAAAATCTAAAGAAATAAACTCGCTTTTCAACAGTATTAGAAGAACTGGTTTTGTTCCAACAATGGGCTCCTTGCATAAAGGTCATGAATCACTCATAAAGAAATCAATAAAACAAAATAATATCACTTTTGTGAGTATATTTATAAATCCTAAACAGTTTACTAATAAAAATGATTTAATTAATTATCCCAGAAGACTTAATGATGACATTAAAATTTGTAAAAAATTGAAAGTAGATTACCTATTCCTACCCTCATTTAAAGAAGTTTATTCTTGGAAAATGAAAATGAAAAAATATCCAAAAATTAAGAGCATAATGGAACATAAATACAGAAAGGGGCACTTCAACGGTGTATTAAAAGTAATAGAAAAATTATCTGATATAATTCCTGCAAATAAAATGTATCTGGGTGAAAAAGATTTTCAACAATTAAAAATTATTGAAGATTATTTTCATTTAAATAAAATTAATACAAAGATAATTAAATGCAAAATAATAAGGGATAAAAACGGATTGGCTTTATCTTCAAGAAATAAATTATTGGCGAAAAAAGATTTGCTTAAAGCTGCTAGAATTATTAACTTTATAAAGAAGAATATTTTAAAAAAAAAACCATTAAATGATAAAATTAAAATAGTAAAAAAATATCTTAAAGATAGCAAAATAAATTTTGATTACGTTAAAAATATAAATATAAAAAATTTTGAAATTGAAAAAAAAAAAACTAAGTATTCGAGATTTTTTATTGCTTTCTATATAAAAAATATACGATTGATAGACAATATTTAAATAATCAAAATAAAACTAGCTAAACCTAAAAATGATAGGAAGCCAATTATATCAGTGATTGATGTAACAAAAACTGTTGATGCTATAGCAGGGTCGATTTTATATTTTTCAAGTAATACTGGAATAACTATTCCTGATAAACTTGCAAAAACCATATTAATAACCATTGATATACCTATTAAAATTGAAAGTTTATAATCATAAAACCAAAAAAATATAAAAAAAGCGGTAATAGTTGAAAATATTAAACCGTTTAAAAAACCTACATAAAATTCTTTATTTATAATTTTGAATAAATTATCTGAATTTAATTCTTTTGTTGCTAACAATCTAATTGTAATAGCTAATGTTTGAGTAGCTGCGTTTCCTCCCATTGATGCTACAATTGGCATTAATACAGCTAATGCTACAACTTTTTCTATGTTCTCATCAAATAAACCAATTACTCTTGAGGCAATCACTGCAGTAAATAAATTTATTAATAACCAAATAAATCTTTTTTTTGTGACCTTGATAGCATTATCAGTAATTTCCTCATCCTGTACACCAGCTAACTTTAATGTATCCTCCTCAGCCTCCTCTTTAACAACTGTTAAGATATCATCAGCGGTAATCATGCCGATTAATTTATTTTCATTATCTACAACTCCGGCAGATAATAAGTTATACTGTTCAAATAAGTTTCCCACCTCCTCTTTATCTAAATCGCCATTAATCAAAACTGGGTCCTCATTCATTATATTGTTCATTTGTATATTTCTTGGATTTCTTAAAACGCGAGAAGAAGCAACAGAACCAATTAATTTACCATCATGATCAACAATAAAAATTTGTAAAAATTCTTTTGGTAAATCTTCATTTTCTCTTAAATAATCTATTGTTTCTCCTACAGTCCAACTTGGAGATACTGAACAATATTCAATTTGCATCAATCTTGCCGCGGAGTCTTCTGGATATGTATTTAAAACCTTTTCAATTAGCTGTTTATCTTGAAATGGAATTTTTTTATAAACTTTTGTTTTTTTCGATTCATTTAAATTTGAAAAAATTTGTAAAACGTTATCAAACTCTAATCCATTAACTATTTTTACAATTTCATCGATAGATAAAATATTTAATATATCTTTTTGAAGAGCGTTATTTAATTCAATAATGATATCAGCTTTTATCTTCAGTTTCTCAAGAGAGAATAGTTTTAGCCTTGAATTCTCTGAAATATTTGACAAAAGTTCCGCAGCATTGGCGGGATGTAATGAAAAAATATAATTGTTTATTTCTATAATTTTTTTGTGATTAATAAGTGTTTCAAAATTATCTATTAAATCTTTGGTTATCTCAAAGGTTTTTTTTTTCATAATTACTTGTTTGCTTGACATAATATTTAACTCTTTTAACAACCTTTTATAATGAATGTAGAAATAAAAATCAGTAAAAAACCTGTAGAATATCAAACGGCAATCAAATTCTTAGAAGATAGAGTAGAGAAAATTCTTAATCATAGTGAAAAGGATCTGCTGTGGATATTGGAACATCCTAATTTATATACTGGTGGAACTTCAGCTCAAAATGATGACTTATTGGATGTTAAAAAATTTCCTTACTTTAAGTCGTCCCGAGGCGGACAGTGGACATTCCATGGAGAGGGTCAAAAAATAGTTTATTTTGTTCAAACAATTAAGGATAAAAATATTAAAAAGTTTGTTAGAAAAATAGAACGATTCATCATGGATATTTTGAAAGATTATGGCATTATTTCTTTTAACGATGAAAAAAATATTGGAATTTGGGTAAAAAACAAATATCAAAAAATTGATAAAATATCAGCTATAGGTATTCGTGTAAAAAAGTGGATTGCTTTTCATGGATTTTCATTAAATGTAAATGTTAACAAAGAAAATTATTCAGGTATCATTCCTTGTGGAATTCGTGACAAAGGAATAGCAAATATGACTGATTTTATAAATTTGTCTGATCTAAAAAATTTAGACGAAAAAATAATTAAGAATTATAAAAAAAATTTTGCATAAATTTAGGTATAGAAATCTTATATCTTTTTATTTCACCTTTATATTTAAACTCTAAAAAATAACTACATAAACAAAGATTAATTGTATTTATTTTGTCACCATATTTATAATCACCGACAATAGGATATTTTAAGTCAAAAAATTGTTTTCGAATTTGATGTTTCCTACCTGTTAATAATTCTATATCAAGAAGTGAGTATCTTTTTGATTTAGATTTGACTTCAAATAAAGTTTTAGAAATAGTATTTTTTCCATTTTTAAATTCTTTAGAAATAATTTCTCCTTTATTTTTATTAATACATCCATTAATAATTGCATAGTATTTTTTTTTAATTTGATGCGTTTGGAATAAGTTTGAAAACTTTTTTGCAAATTCTCTATTTTTTGCAAAAATCATTAATCCAACAGTATCGCTATCGAGACGATGAACCATATAAAATTTTTGATTTTTTGAATTTAAAATATCTATAAGATTTTTTTTTACTTTCAAACCTCCTTGTGATGAAATACCAGCTGGTTTATTTAGAATTATATAATCCTCACATTCAAAGATAATTTTTTTACTTAAAATCTTTAAATCATTAAAATTGTCTGTAATCTTTTTTAACTTTATAGTATTTTCAATATTTGGTTTAAAATATATTTCAACTATATCGTCAGTTATTAATTTATAAGAACTTTTTATTTTTTTTTTATTAACTAATATTTTTTTCTTTCTTATATATTTTTCTATCAAAGATTGTGGAATTTTTGAAACTTCCATTTTTATAAAACGATCTAACCTTGTATCGGAAAAATTTTTATCAATTTTGTAGAGACTTGTAATTTTAGACATTAAAAAATTTTAAATAACTTATATCCAATAGTAAATAATACCAAACTCAAAAAAACAGAAAATAACAGATATAGACATGCATTTAAATAATCTGAATTTTTAAGAAAATTGAAGAATTCATAAGTAAAAGCTGAGAAAGTTGTAAAACCACCTAAAAATCCAAAGACAACATAGGTTCTGATTTCTTCTGATATAAAATTCTTTTCAAAGATAGCTGAAATAAGTCCTATTAAAAATGACCCAATTAAATTTACAAGCAAAGTGCCTATGGGAAAATTTAAAAATAAAATATTAGGTGTAAATTTAATAAAACTATATCTACTAACGCTGCCAATTGCTCCAAATAAAGCAATTAACAAATATACCTTCATTACTTTTTATCTTTTTTAATATCTGATTTTTCTTTATCTTTGGTCTCAGTTTTCTTTTGCGTAGGTCCTGAATCTTGTCCCTTTGCATTAAAATCTTTATCGACTAACTCTATATAAGCTTTTGGAGCATTATCTCCATATCGATAACCTGATCGAACTACTCTTGAATAACCGCCGTTTCTTTTTTCATATCTTTTAATAAGAGTTGTAGTAAGTTTTTTTACAATCTTTTGATCTTGTAATTTAGAAATTAATATTCTCTTTGAAGATAAATTGTTTTTTTTGCTTAATGTAATAATCTTATCAATTGCAATTTTTAACTCTTTTGCTTTTGGTAATGTTGTTTCGATTTGTTCATGTTTTATTAATGCATTCAGCATATTTTTAATTAATGCTTTTCTATGCTCGGCTGTTCTGTTTAATTTTCTATTAGCAAACTTGTGTCTCATTATTATTTATATTCATCCTCTAACTTTTTCGACAATTCAGCAATGTTATCAGGTGGCCAATTTGGTATTTCTATACCAAGGTATAAAGACATTCCTGAAAGAACTTCTTTTATCTCATTTAAAGATTTTCTTCCAAAATTTGGAGTTCTTAACATTTCACCCTCTGTTTTTTGAACTAAATCTCCAATATAAATTATGTTATCATTTTTTAAACAATTCATTGATCTAACTGATAACTCAAGCTCATCAACACGTCTAAGTAAATTTTTATTGAACTCTGGTTCAGATTTTGCTTGTTGAGTTACAACCTCCTTAGGTTCTTCAAAATTAATAAACATGCCAAGCTGGTCTTGTAAAATTCTTGCAGCGTAGGCCAAACAATCTTCTGCTTCAACTGATCCATTGGTTTCAATCTCCATGGTAAGTTTATCATAATCAATTGATAGGCCCTCTCTTGTTTCTGAAATATTATAGGAAACTCTTTTGACTGGACTATAGACTGAGTCAACAGGAATTAACCCTAAAGGTGAATCTTTTCCACGATTTTTTTCAGCAGGTACGTAACCCTTACCGGTGTTTACCGTTAATTCCATATACACTTTAGTATTATCATCAAGATTGCAAATTGTTTGCTCTGGATTTAATATTTCAATATCAGCACTATCATTTAAATTTTTAGCCTTAATTTCCCCAGGACCTTGGGAGTCTAAAATTAATTTTTTTGGACCAGGATTTTTTAACTTTAAAGATAAGGCTTTAATATTTAAAACAATATCTGTAACATCTTCTCTTATTCCATTAATAGATGAAAATTCGTGAAGTACACCATCAATTTGAATTGCTGTGACTGCAGTACCTTGAATTGATGATAACAAAATTCTTCGAAGAGCATTACCAAGAGTTAAAGCAAAACCTTTTTCTAACGGTTCTACAGTAATCTTGGCATAACTTTTATCGTCATTAGTCTCTACATTAAGTTTCGATGGTTTTACTAGTTCTTTCCAATTTTTTTCTAACAATGTTTACTCCTTTGATTAATTATTAAACTCTTCTTTTTTTTGGTGGCCTACAGCCATTATGAGGCATAGGGCTTGTATCTTTTATTGATATAATTTTAAAACCTTTTGCCTGTAATGCACGAAGGGCAGTTTCTCGACCTGAACCTGGACCTTTTACTTCAACATCTAAGGTTTTCAATCCATATTCTGAAGCTTTGGCAGCAGCATCATCCGCAGCAATTTGTGCTGCATAAGGTGTTGATTTTCGTGATCCCTTAAAACCTTTCGATCCCGCTGAAGACCATGATAGCACGTTACCGTTTTTATCAGTGATGGAAATTATTGTGTTATTAAAAGTAGCATTAACGAATGCTTTACCGGAGGTAACAATTTTTTTTTCCTTCTTCTTGCTTTTAAATTTACTTTTTTTTTTAATTTCTTCTTTGCTCATTATTTCTTTGCCATTGTTAACTTTTTACCTGCAATTGCTACAGCTTTTCCTTTTCTTGTCCTCGCGTTAGAAGATGTTCTTTGTCCTCTTACAGGTAATTTTTTTCTATGCCTTGATCCTCTGTATGTTCCCAAGTCTCTAAGTCGTTTGATATTTAATGAAATTTCTCTTCTGAGATCACCTTCAACGGTATATTTTTCATCTATAAATTCTCTAATTTTTAAGACTTCATCATCAGTTAAGTTGTTTACTCTTTTTGATCTTTCTATTTTAAGATCTTTACAAATTTTAGAAGCATAACGATCACCGATACCGTAAATATATTGTAAAGCAATGACCACTTGTTTATTAAGTGGGAGATTAACACCAGAAATACGAGCCATAGAAAATTGCCTATTTTTAAAAAAATTGGATTATAGTAATCAAGGTTACAAAGTCAACTTTATATGTCGTTTATTATATCTATAATTTGTTTAGTTACCTGGTTTATAGACTTCATTGCATCGACGTTACGGACTACATTTAGAGAATCGTAGTATTTTAATAAAGGTAAGGTAGATTCTTCATATGTTTTTAATCTGCTACTTACAGTGCTTTCATTATCGTCTGATCTTTTAATTAATTCTCTATTTATACAAGCTTTTGTAGTGCATTCAGAGGGATCTCCAGGTGGATCAAAAAACTTGTTAAATGGTTTTTTGCAAACTGAACAAGAAACTCGACCAGAAATTCTTTTTACTAAAATAAAATTATCTACTTTTAAATTTAATACCAAAGAAATTTTTTGCTGATATTTTGAAAGCATTTTATCTAAAGATTTTGCCTGGTCTATATTTCTTGGGAAGCCATCAAAAATAATATTATTATTAATCAATGGGTTTGCTATTTTTTTTTCAATTAAATTATTTATTATATCATTTGATACTAACTTACCGGAATCCATTATTATTTTTAATTTTTCTGATAACTTTGATTTACTTTTTAATTCTTCTCTTAGTAAATCTCCAGTAGATAATTGAAACATTTTTTTACTTTCAACTAAAAAAGAAGATTGGGTGCCTTTACCAGCACCTGGTGGGCCAAAAATAATTAGATTCATACAACTTTTACTTACTAAACTTAGTTTTTTTTATTAATGACTCATATTGAACGCTCATTAATCTTGTTTGTATCTGTGTAATTGTGTCCATTCCTACAACAACAACAATTAGCAAGGCTGTACCGCCTAAATAAAAAGGGATAGGGTAGTTTGCAATTAAAAACTCAGGCAAAAGACAAATAAGAACTAAATACGCAGAACCGATTACTGTTAGTTTAGTTAAAAGAGTTTCTATAAAAATTGCAGTTCTCTCTCCCGGCCTAATACCTGGTACAAATCCTCCATATTTTTTTAGATTTTCAGCTGTTTCATTTGGATTAAAAACAATTGATGTATAAAAAAAAGAAAAAAATACAATTCCTGCTGCATAAAATATCATGTAAAGAGGTTTTCCTTGTCCGAGCATAGAGGTAATAGTTAGCAAAATAGAACTTTCAGAAGAAGACGAAAAGTTAGATAGAGTGATTGGTAATAAAAGGAGTGCTGATGCAAATATTGCAGGAATTACCCCAGCAGTATTTACTTTAAGCGGTAAATATGATGATTCACCTCCATACATTTTATTTCCTTGCTGTCTTTTGGGATACTGTATTAAGACTCTTCTTTGTGCTCTTTCAACAAAAACAATAAAGTATATTGCTAACAACAGAATTAATAAAATCATAATAATGATACCACTAGATATAGCTCCAGTTCTTCCAAGCTCAAATGTAGATGCTAAAGCTCCAGGTATTTCTGCAACAATTCCAGAAAATATAATTAGTGATATACCATTACCAATACCCCTAGCTGTAATTTGCTCACCAAGCCACATAAGCAAAACTGTTCCAGTTAATAAAGATACGGTTGTCACAAACCTAAAATAAAATCCTGGATCTTGTACAATCCCTTGTGAATTTTCAAGACTTACTGCAACACCGTAACCTTGGATTAATGCGAGAATAACAGTTCCATACCGTGTGTACTGTGTTATTTTTTGTCTTCCAGTTTCACCTTGGCTTTTTAAATTTTTAAAATACTCTGTAACACCTGTTAATAGTTGAATGATAATTGATGAGGATATGTATGGCATAATACCTAACGCAAAAATTGCCATTCTTTGTACTGCTCCGCCAGCAAATACATTAAACATACCTAGTAAACTTCTTTGATTACCTCCAACTATCTCTTTTAGTGAAGTTGGATCAATTCCTGGCAAAGGAATATATGTACCAAATCGATAAATAACTAAAATAAATAAGGTATATAATATTCTTTTTTTTAAATCATCTGCTTTTGAAAAAGCACCGAAACCACCTTCAGAATTCTGAGCTAAACCTGACATTTTCTGTTATTTAATTATTTCTACTGTACCGCCAGCCTTTTCTATTTTGGCTTGTGCAGATTTGCTAAATTTGTCTGCCATTATACTAACTTTTATTTTAAAGTCTCCGGTTCCTAGAACTTTCACTTTAAGTTTTTTTGGTGTTTTTGGCTTTAGTAAAAATTTCCTTAAATCAATTAACTTAGATGAATCTAGTTTTTTTGTGTCTATTAATTTGCTGATATTATGTAAATTAATTGCAACATTTTTTTCTTTCTTATATAAGGAGTTAAATCCTCTTTTTGGAAGTCTTCTATATAAAGGCATTTGTCCACCTTCGTAAGCTTTTATTGAGACGCCTGATCTTGATTTTTGTCCTTTAGCTCCTCTGCCAGATGTTTTGCCTAAACCAGAACCAATTCCACGGCCAACTCTTTTTTTTGCTTTATGTATTTTTTTATTAAGATTATTCAGTTCAACCATAATTACCTTCTAGAAACTATTTCTTTAATTTTTTTTCCTCTTATTAATGATATCTCTTTTGGTGATTTTTGTTTCATTAATGCATCGAAAGAAGCTCTAACCAAATTGTATGGGTTTGAAGAACCAATAGATTTTCCTACAACGTCTTGGATACCTGACATTTCGCAAATTGCTCTTACAGGACCTCCAGCAATTATGCCCGTTCCTGCAGGAGCACTACGCAACAAAACCTTGCCTGCACCATTCTTACCCCGTACATCGTGATGTAAGGTTCTACCTTCTCTTAAAGGCACTTTTACTAAAGATTTTTTTGCAGCTTCAGAAGCTTTTCTAATTGCATCTGGAACCTGCTTTGCTTTACCTTGGCCAAAACCTACTTGGCCCTTTTGATTTCCAGTAATTACTAGTGCTGCAAAACCAAATCTTCTTCCACCTTTTACAACTTTAGTAATTCTATTTATGGCTACTAACTTTTCTTTAAATTCACTTATTTGACTCATGATTTAAAACTTCAATCCTCCCTTTTTTGCACTCTCTGCTAACTGTTTAACTCTGCCGTGATATTTATATTTGCCCCTATCAAAATAAACTTCTTTGCAACCATTTTTAATAGACCTCTCTGCTATTAAATTTCCCACTAGTTCTGATAGTTCTTTTTTAGATTTTCTTTCAATATTTTTTTCAATAGATGAAGCACTTGCTAGAGTAACTCTCTTATTATCATCGATTACTTGAGCATAAATATTTTTTGCTGATCGAAAAACAGTTAATCGAGGTCTGCCTTTATTAACCCTTTTTATCTTAAATCTTACTCTTTTTTTTCTTTTTAAATCACTTAAAGTCATTATTTCTTTTTACCCTCTTTTTTTAAAATAAATTGACCCTCAGAAGTTATGCCTTTTTGCTTATATGGTTCAACAGGTTTATAAAATTTGATATCTGCAACAGTTTTTCCAACCAATTCTTTGTCAACTCCACTAATTACTATGGTAGTTTGCTTGTCTACTTTAATAGATATTCCTTCTGAAATATTGTAAAAAATATCATGACTAAATCCTAATTGTAATTGTAACTGTTTATCTTTTAGATTTGCTCTAAAACCAACTCCATTAAGCTTTAATGTTTCGGTATAACCTTTGCCAACTCCAATTACTGCATTGTTAATTAAGCTTCTTTGTAGGCCCCAAATAATTTTGTTTTGATTTTTAGGGTCTTTTGGGGTGACAGAAATTTTCCCATCAGAGAAAGTTACGTTAAGGTATTCTTTGTTAATTTCAATTGACTTTTTACCTTTCGGTCCTTCAAGATTAATTTTATTATCAATAATCTCGACTTTGACATCGTTTGGTACTAAGATATTTTTCTTTCCAATTTTTGACATATTTTTTTAAGAAATATTACAAATAATTTCTCCTCCAACTTTTTTTTCTCTTGCTTCATTGTCAGTTAAAATTCCAAATGACGTAGAAATAATTGCTACTCCCAAACCATTTAAAACTCTTGGTAAACTATCAAATCTTGTATATATCCTTCTGCCGGGTTTAGATACTCTATTGATTTCGTTTATAACAGGGTTGCCATGGACATACTTTAAAGCAACCTTTAATTCATCAAATGTTCCGCTTTGGTCTTTGATAATTTCATAACCTACGATAAAACCTTCTCTTTGCAAAGCGTCTAATACAAATTTTTTAAATTTTGAAGCTGGAATTAAAACATAAGGATGACTTCTTTGTTGAGCATTTCGAATTCTTGCAAACATGTCTCCAATTGGATCGCTAATTGTCATAATCTATCTCCTTACCAACTTGATTTAGTCATGCCTGGAATTTTTCCCATTGAAGCAAGTTCCCTCAATGCAATTCTAGACATTTTTAGTTTACGATAGTAACCATGTGGTCTACCTGTTATTTCACATCTATTTCTTATTCTATTTTTAGCTGAATTTTTTGGTAATTTAGATAATTTAAGCGCAGCTTCAAATCTCTCATTTAAATTTATTTTTTTATCCATAACAATTTTTTTTAATTTTCTTCTCTTTGTTTCAAATTTCTTTGCTAATTTTATCCTTTTTTTATTTTTTTCAACTGCAGATATTTTTGCCATTAATTTGCTCCTTTCTTGATAAATGGAAAATTAAATTTATCTAATAATACTTTGGCTTGCGACTTATCATACGTCGATGTTACTACTGTAATATCCATACCCCTAACCTTTTCTACCTTATCAAAGTTTACTTCTGGAAAAATCACATGTTCTTTAATGCCAAAACTATAATTGGCATTTTCGTCAAAACTTTTAGGATTTAAACCTCTAAAATCTTTTATTCTAGGTAAGGCAATATTAATTAACCTATCAAGAAAAAAATACATGTTGTTTTTTCTTAAAGTGACTTTTAGTCCAAGGGGTATATCAGCTCTTGTCTTGAAATTAGAAATTGCTTTTTTGGATTTTGTTATAACTGGTTTCTGACCCGTTATGTTGGCTAAATCTACCTCTATAATTTTTAATAATTTATTATCATTTGCATCAAGACCCAAGCCCATATTGATGACAATTTTCTCAATCTTAGGAACTTGCATAGTATTTTTTACCCCGAGACTATTTTTCAAATCCGGTAAAATTTCAGATTTATATATTGTTTTCAATCTTGGTTCCATTTTATTTAGCTACTTTTTTTTACTTTTAGTTTTTTTAATATTTTTTTTCACATTAGTATTTTTTTTACTAATTTTTTGTTCAACTTTATTTTTATTTTTTAAACTTTTAATTTCTGTTTTTTTGTTAACTTTTGAGCTTTTATTTTCATTCATCACTTTTAAATTTGATAAATGAACAGGTTTCTCAATATTAACGATACCACCTTTTTGCTCTTTGGTTGGCTTTTGATGTTTTTTTTTAACGTTTATTCCTTTAATTAAAGCGCTATATTCTTTTGGAAATAACTTTATAATTTCACCAGTTTTCCCCTTATCGACACCAACTATTAATTTAACAGTTTGTCCTTTCTTTAATTTAGTTTTCATTACAAGACCTCCGGAGCAAGGGAAATAATTTTCATATGCCTTTTATCTCTAAGTTCTCTAGTAACTGGACCAAATATTCTCGTACCTATAGGTTCTCCATTTGCCGTTATTAAAACAGCAGCATTTTTGTCAAATTTTATAGATGACCCATCATTTCTTTGAATTTGTTTTTTTGTTCTCACTATTACAGCTTTATGTACATCGCCTTTCTTTACTTTTCCTTTGGGCATAGCATCTTTTATACTAACAACAACAATATCACCGACGCTGGCATATCTTCTTTTAGAACCACCGAGAACCTTTATACACTCAATTCTTTTTGCTCCAGTGTTGTCAGCGACTTCCATTTCGGTTTGAACCTGTATCATATTAATTAATTAAAACCTTCCATTTTTTTAATTTAGAAATTGGTTTGCTTTCAATTATCCTTATCCGATCACCTACTTTGAAATCTCCAGTTTCATAATGAGCATGATATTTTTTTGAGCGTTTAAGAACTTTTTTTAATACCGGATGCCTGAATTTTCTCTCTACTTGGATGACAACAGTGTTCTTATTTTTTGAACTCACTATTTTTCCTGTTAAAACTCTTTTTGTCATTAATTATCTTTCTTTTTCTGATTTAAGAACGTTAAAATCTTTGCAATTGATCTTCTCACTGTTCGTACTCTAGTGGTATTTTGAACTTGAGAATTAACTTTTTGAAATCTTAGATTAAACTTTTCTTTTTTAAAATTTGTTAACTCTTTCTCAAGCTGAGTGACTGATAGTTTTTTTAATTCAGAAGTTTTCATTCTATATATTCGTATTCCGTTTAATTATTTTAGTCTTTATAGGAAGCTTCGAAGCAGCCCTATCAAATGACTCTTTTGCTACAGAATCATTTACTCCATCGATTTCGAAAATTATACGTCCTGGCTTTACTCTACAGACCCAAAATTCAGGTGAGCCTTTACCCTTTCCCATTCGTACTTCTATTGGCTTTTTAGATACCGGTATATTTGGGAATATTCTTAACCACACTCTTCCTTTTCTTTGCATATGCCTTGTTAAAGCAACTCTTGCAGCTTCTATTTGCCTTGAAGTTATTCTTTCTGGTTCTATAGCTTGAAGACCATGAGAGCCAAAGTTTAAGGATGCGCCCCTTGTAGCTTTTCCTTTTATTCTTCCCTTATGAGCTTTTCTGAACTTTGTTCTTGCAGGTTGTAACATTAGTTTGCTTCCTCTTTTTTTTCTGCTTCAATCTTTTTTTGTAAATCTTTTTGAAATACAACGCCTTTATATATCCATACCTTGACGCCAATTATTCCGTAAGTTGTTGATGCTTCAGCTTCAGCATAGTCTACGTCAGCTCTTAAAGTGTGCAATGGTATACTGCCTTCTCTTAACCATTCAGTTCGTGCAATCTCATTTCCTCCTAATCTACCACTTACAGTAACTTTAATTCCTTTTGACCCAAGTCTTAATGCCGAAGACATTGCTCTTTTCATTGCTTTTCTATATGCAACTCTTTTTTCTAATTGTTGTGCTATATTTTCTGCAACTAAAAAAGAATCTAACTCAGGTTTTCTAATTTCTTTAATATTTACACTGACATCGTCTTTAGTAATTTTTGAAATATTCAATTTAATTTTTTCTATATCAGACCCTTTTTTACCAATAACAAATCCTGGTCGAGATGTATAAATTGTTACTACGCATTTTTTTGAAGGTCTTTCTATTAAAATTTTGGATACACCTGAATTTCTAATAGTACTATTTATGTATTTTCTAATTTTAAAATCTTCAATTAAATATGTTCCATAGCTCTGTTTTTTTGCGAACCAAACAGAATCCCAAGTTCTATTGATTTTTAGTCTTATGCCGATTGGATTAACTTTTTGTCCCATAGTTAAACTCTCTTACTATTAATTTGTTTCTTTTCACTCACAATAATTGTCAAATTTGAAAAAGGTTTCTTAATTTCTCCTGCTCTACCTCTTGCTCTAGGTCTATATCTTTTCATCACCATACCTTTTCCAACATATGCCTCTTTTATAAATAAATTGTCTATATCTAGTTGATTGTTGTTTTCAGCGTTTGATACTGCAGATTTAATAGTTTTTGAGATTTCCTTTGAAACTCTTTTTTCAGAAAATTGTAAATCTCTCAATGCAATATCTGCTTTCTTTCCTCTAATAGACCTTAGGATATCATTTACTTTTCTAGGACTGGATCTGAGGTTTTTATATATAGCTTTTACAACAGATAAATCTTTAGTTTCTTTTTTTGTTTTTTTTACCATTTACTTATTGCCCTTTTTTGCAGCAGCAGTTGCTGAAGCACCAGCCTTTTTATCTGAAGGAGTGTGTCCAGTAAACTGTCTTGTTGGCACAAATTCTCCCAATTTATGGCCAACCATCTCATCTGAGATAGTGATGGGAATAAATTTTTTGCCATTATGTATTTCAAATTTTAATCCAACAAACTCAGGTACTATAGTAGAACCTCTTGACCAAGTTTTTATCGGTCTTTTCAAAGCATCCCCACCTTTTTCAACTTTCTTAAGCAAACTCGGGTGCACGAAAGGTCCTTTCCAAACTGATCTTGCCATAACTTATCGCCTTTTTTTCTTTCTAGAAATAATAAATTGGTCAGTTTTTTTATTATTTCTTGTTTTTAGACCTCTAGTTCCTTGTCCCCACGGTGATACAGGATTTCTTCCCCCTGATGTTTTTCCTTCACCGCCACCATGTGGATGATCAACAGGATTCATTACAACACCTCTTACTGTCGGTCTTTTACCTAACCATCTGTTTCTCCCTGCTTTACCAATTTTTTGATTTTTATTATCTACATTTGATACTTGACCAATAGTAGCTCTGCACTTTGATAGTATTTTTCTAGTTTCGCCAGATCCTAATTTAATTAATGTATAGTCATCATCTTGACCCATCACTGATGCGGAGGAGCCAGCCGATCTAGTAAGTATACCACCTTTACCTGGTGTTAACTCAATATTATGAATTAACGTTCCAGCAGGAATATTTTTCAATAACATTGCAAAACCTTTTTGTATTTCATTTTTGTCGCTTGAAATTATTTTGTCACCTATTTTTAAGCCCTCGACACCTAAAACATAACTCAATGTTTTATCCTCATACTCAACTAGCATTATATTGGCACTTCTATAAGGATCATACTCAAACCTTTTTACTTCACCTAGGAGATTTAATTTTGATCTTTTAAAATCAATCAGTCTATATTTTTTTTTATGTCCAGCCATTTTGTGTCTAGTTGTAATTCTACCTTGATTATTTCTACCCACAGATCTTTTTCTAAATTTTGTTAAACTTTTTTCGGGTTTACCTTTCCACAAATCACTCCTATCAACTAAAATTGTTGACCTTCTTGATTTTGTATAAGGTTTAAATTTTTTTAAAGCCATTTTAAACTCCTGAAGTCATATCAATAGTTTGACCCTCTTTAAGTGTTACTATTGCTTTTTTATACCCAGTTTTCTTTCCTAGCTTTCCTTTTACAATTTTAGTTTTTGGTTTTGACAAGATTGTATTAATTTTTATTACTTCAACTTTGTAAAGTTTTTCAATACTCTTCTTAATATTAAATTTCGTGGCATTTTTAGATACTTTAAAAGTGAGTTTATTTAAAACATTTAAGTTTGTAGATTTTTCAGTAACAATTGGGGATAAAATAATGTCAAAATGTACGTTATTATTTTTCATTATTTTTCCAGCCTTTCTTCAATAGCTTTAAAAGACTCTTTTGTAAAAAGTATCTTTTCATATTTTAACAAATCATAAACGTTTGTCCCAACGTCCTCTAACCTTTTGGAATTTGGTATATTTTTTATACTTCTTAAAAATTCTTTTGCTGCATTTTTATGATGAATAAATAGTGCGCTTTTAGATTTAATATTTTTTAAAAAATTTCTGAAATTTTTTGTTTTTAAAGTTGTAATTTTTGGCTCAAATAAAATTGCTAATTGTTTTTGACTAGCTTTTGCGGATAAAGCGTGAACCAAGCCAAGTTTTCTAACTTTTTTATTAAGTTTTTTTATAGCAATGTTCCCTCTGTGTCTTGGACCATGAGCAATACCCCCGCCAACAAAAATTGGTGCTGTAATATTACCATGTCTTGCACCACCTGAACCTTTTTGTTGAACTATTTTTTTTCTTGAGCCTTTTACTTCACCTCTGCTTTTGGTATGACCAGTCTTTTTAAAGGTTTTATTCTGTTGCCAATCTACAACTTGTTGAATTATATCTTTCCTAGGCTTTACTTTAAAAACCTTATCTGACGCATCGACAGTACCTACACTTTTGCCATCTATACTGATTTCATCGATTTTCATTATTTTTTCTCCATTGTAGAAGACGATTTGTCAATTTTTTGAGATTCGTCTTTACCTTTCTTCTTTTTTTCTTTTTTTACTGATTTCATTTCATCTAGTGATGCTTTATATTTTTTGATCCTGTCATGAATTGTAGACTTATTTTTTTTCTTTACAGCCTCTTGAATTTCTACAAAGGAGTTTTTGCTGCCTGGTATTGCTCCTTTTAAGTATAGTAAGCTGTTTTCTAAATCTGTTTCAACCACTTCTAATCCTAAAGTTGTTCTAAATTTAGCTCCCATGTGACCTGCCATTTTTTTACCTTTGAATACTTTTCCAGGATCTTGACATTGACCAGTTGAGCCGTGCGCTCTATGAGAAATGGATACACCGTGAGAGGCTCTCATACCGCTAAAATTGTGCCTTTTCATTGATCCAGCAAATCCCTTACCAATTGTTTTCGCTCTGACATCAACATATTTTTTATCTTTTAAGACTTCTAAATTAATTTCGGTACCTGGTTTATAATCCTCAATATTAACAGTTCTAAACTCCTTTAAAATTTTTTTAGGTTCTTGTGATTTTTTTGAATAAAAACCTTTCATTTGTTTTGTTAATTTTGAATTTTTAACATGTCCATAACCAATTAAGATTGCTGTATAACCTCTTTTATCTTTGTTTATAATATCGACAACTTTGGCCTTTTCTATTTTTAAAATTGTAACTGGCAAAGACTCTCCGTTTTCAAAAAATCTTTGTGTCATACCAAGTTTTTTTCCAATCAAACCAATGCTCATACTTATATTTTAATCTCCACATCAACACCTGCAGCTAAATCTAATTTCATTAATGCCTCAATTGTAGCTGGGGTTGGTTCCATTATATCAATTAATCTTTTATGTGTTCTTGTTTCGAACTGTTCCCTACTTTTTTTATCAATATGTGGTGAACGTAATACTGTGTAAATTTCTTTTTTTGTAGGAAGGGGAATTGGGCCTTTTATTTGCGCGCCAGTCCGTTTTGCAGTATTTACAATTTCTTCCGTGGACTGATCAAGTATCTTATGATCGTATGCCTGTAATCTAATTCTAATACTCTGTTGATCCATTTATTATCCTGCTAATTTTTTTGTTACTTCATCTTGAACATTTTGTGGTACTTTTTCATAGTGAGAAAATTGCATCGTATATTGTGCTCTTCCTTGTGACATTGATCTTAAATTGTTAACATAGCCAAACATATTTGCTAAAGGAACGTTAGCATTAATTACTGTTGCATTTCCTCTTTTGTCAGTTGAACCAACTTGCCCACGTCTGCTATTGAGATCACCAATTACATCACCCATATAATCCTCTGGAGTGACCACTTCTACTTTCATAATTGGTTCGAGAAGTTTTAAGCCGCCTTTTTGACAAGCTTCTTTAAAACAAGCTCTTGCTGCAATTTCAAAAGCTAGAACACTTGAATCTACGTCATGATGTAAGCCATCTATTATTTGAACTTTATAATCGATAACAGGGAATCCTGCTAAAATTCCTGAATCTGCAACTCCTTCTATGCCCTTTTCAACACCTGGGATAAATTCTTTTGGTATTGCCCCGCCTTTAATTAAACTCTCAATCTCTCTACCTTTACCTGGCTCTTGAGGCTCAACTGTTATTTTTACCCTTGCAAATTGACCGGAACCACCGGATTGTTTTTTGTGTATATAATCAACTTGTGCTGATCTCTCAATTGTTTCTCTATAAGCAACTTGAGGTGCTCCAATATTTGCGTCAACTTTAAATTCTCTTTTCATGCGATCAACAATAATGTCTAAGTGTAATTCACCCATACCTTTAATAATCGTTTGGCCAGACTCGTTGTCAGATGTAACTCTAAACGAAGGGTCTTCTTTCGCTAACCTCTGTAATGCCTCGCCCATTTTTTCTTGGTCACCCTTAGTTTTTGGTTCCACTGCAATTTCAATCACAGGATCAGGAAATTCCATTGGTTCCAAAATAATTGGATCATTTTTGTTGCATAATGTATGGCCTGTAATTGTATGTTTTAAACCTGCTAATGCAACAATATCTCCTGTGCTTGCCTCTTTTATATCCTCTCTATCATTGGCATGCATTAAAAGCATTCTTCCAATTCTCTCTTCTTTGTCTGCGGTAGAATTTAACACTCCAGTACCAGAAATTAGTTTTCCAGAATATATTCTTATAAAGGTAATAGTTCCGACAAACGGGTCGTTTGCAACCTTGAAAGCTAATGCAGAAAATGGTTCGCTATCATCAAATTTTCTTATTAGCTCTTGATCTGTGCCAGGTTCAGTACCTTTGATTTCTTTAAGATCTAGTGGACTCGGAAGATAATTAACTACCGCGTCTAATAAAGGCTGTACCCCTTTGTTTTTAAAGGCCGAACCAGTCAAAACTGGAACAAAACTAAAATTTAAGGTACCTTGTCTAATGCATCTTTTAAGATCATCCTCACTTATTTCTTTGCCATCCAGATAAGCTTCCATTAATTTTTCGTCTTGTTCCACAGCTGTTTCAATGAGATCTTTTCTATATTTTTCAGCTTTCTCCTTCAAATCTACTGGAATTTCTACTTCATTAAATTTTGCACCAAGATCTTCAGCTTCCCAAACAAGGCCTTTCATTTTTACTAAATCAACTACACCTTTAAGTTCTGCTTCGGCTCCAATTGGAATTTGTAAAACTAAAGGAGTTGCTCCTAAACGCTCCTTTATCATATCAACACAGCGATAAAAATCTGCTCCTGTTCTATCTAATTTATTTACAAAGCACATCCTTGGAACCTTGTACTTATCTGCCTGTCTCCAAACCGTTTCTGATTGGGGCTCGACACCTGCAACACCGTCAAAAACAGCAACGGCTCCATCTAATACCTTTAAAGATCTTTCAACCTCAATAGTGAAATCTACGTGTCCAGGAGTATCTATAATGTTTATTCTATGATCTTTCCAAAAACAAGTAGTGGCTGCAGAGGTAATTGTAATTCCCCTTTCCTGTTCTTGCTCCATCCAATCCATAGTAGCGGCGCCATCATGTACTTCACCTATCTTATGAGACTTACCTGTATAATAAAGAACTCGTTCTGTAGTTGTTGTTTTTCCTGCATCTATGTGAGCCATGATACCTATGTTTCTATATTTATCTTTTGAAAAAACTTTAGTCATTTTTTTTACCACCTAAAATGTGCAAAAGCTTTGTTAGACTCTGCCATTTTATGTGTATCCTCTCTTTTTTTTATTGCTGAACCTTTATTGGTTGAGGCGTCAACGAATTCTTTCATTAATCTTTCTTGCATGGTTTTATCGCCTCTTTTTTTTGCAGCACTCAATAACCATCTAATTGCTAATGCTTGGCCACGATCAGATTTTACTTCTACGGGAACTTGATAAGTAGCGCCACCGACTCTTCTTGATTTAACTTCTAAGTTAGGTCTTACGTTCTTAATTGCTTCACTAAAAACTTTAACCGGATCCTCTTTTGCTTTATCTTTTATTAAAGTGAAAGAATTGTAAAATATTTTTTCAGCGGTAGTTTTTTTACCACCGATCATTAATGCATTAATAAATTTTGAAACCGATTTTAACCCATATATTGGATCGTCTGTTACTTGTCTTTTAGCTTGTCGTCTTCTTCTTGACATTACTTAGGCCTCTTTGCTCCATATTTTGATCTTTGTTGTTTCCTATTTGATACACCTTGAGTATCTAATAAGCCTCTTACAACATGATATCTTACGCCTGGTAGATCTTTAACTCTACCACCTCTAATCATTACCACTGAGTGTTCTTGCAAATTATGTCCTTCTCCAGGAATATATGCTGTAACCTCAAAGCCATTTGAGAGTCTTACTCGGGCAACCTTTCTCAAAGCCGAATTTGGTTTTTTTGGAGTAGTTGTATAAACTCTAGTACATACTCCTCTTTTTAATGCACATGCTTGCAGAGCAGGAACTTTGTTCCTTACTAACTGTTTAACTCGCTTTTTTTTTAACAACTGGTTTATAGTTGGCATAATTATAATCTTTTTAAGAATAGGTTTTGGTAAGTTGTTGGTAGTAGTTTAAAGCCAACATTAGCCTTACGTGCTACCTTAAAAAGTGGGCTATTAATACTGATTATTTGATGAACGTCAACATATCACTTAGCGAATTCACTTAAAATTTACTAAATTTTTCTGCTTTATTGAGCCTCTACAGGCTGTTCTTCAGCTTCAGAACTAATTGTCTCTGATGCCATCTTGTTTTCAAGCTCAAGGTCTCTATCTTTGGCAATTTTATTGTATTTCTGTCTACTTTGTCCACTTCCGGCAGGAATTAACCTTCCTACAATAACATTTTCCTTAAGACCCATTAAATCATCTGACTTACCTTTTAATGATGCATCAGTAAGTACCCTTGTGGTCTCTTGAAATGATGCAGCTGAAATAAAAGATTTTGTTTGTAGAGAAGCTTTTGTAATCCCAAGCATAACAGGGTCAAATTCAATTTCTTTTTTACCTTCAGATTTTAATTTTTCATTGATTATTTTAGCATCAATTTTATCTACTATTTCACCACTAAGCATTTCGCTGTCTCCTGGATTTTTTACTTCTAACTTTCTTAACATTTGTCTTAAAATAACTTCAATATGCTTGTCATTTATCACAACACCTTGAAGGCGATAAACATCTTGAACTTCATTAACAAAATAATCTGTTAATGATTCTATACCAAGTATTCTTAAAATGTCATGCGTTGCGGGACTACCATCTAACAAGTATTCACCTTTGGAAATCTTTTCTCCAGGGTTATAGTTAATTTGTTTACCTTTTGGAATTAGATAATTAGATTCTAATCCATCTTTTCCTTTAATGGTAATTTTTTGTTTACCCCTAATTTCTTTGCCAAAAATTATTTCACCATCATTTTCAGCAATTATTGCTCCATCCTTAGGTTTTCTTGCTTCAAACAATTCAGCAACTCTTGGTAAACCGCCTGTTATATCTTTTGTTTTAGAGGTTGCTTTAGGTAGTCTTGCTAACACATCGCCTGCGTTTACTTTATCGCCATCAGCTACTGATAAAATTGTCTCTGGTGATAAATAATATCTAGCTTCATTTCCATCAGCTTTTAAAACTACTTCATCTTTGCTATCTCTTAAAGTTATTCTTGGTTTTAAATCTAAATTCTTTGACTGTGATCTCCAGTCTAAGACTATCTTCGATGAAATTCCAGTTGCCTCATCAGTTTTGTCAGCAATTGATACTGCATCAACTAAATCGACGTAGTTTGCAATACCAGAAGTCTCTGCAATTACCGGAACTGTGTAAGGATCCCAGTCACAGATTTTCTGTCCTTTTTTAATCTGATCATCTGGTTTAGCATATAATTTTGAACCATATGGGACTTTAAAGGATGCAATAACTACACCATCTTTTTCAAGTGTTAGTTCAATATTTCTTCCCATTATTATTAGATTTTTACTTGAGTCCTCTACAAGATTTTTATTTGAAATTTTTAAAATACCTGTGTCTGGCGCGGCAATAGATGAGTCATCTTTTATTTGGGCTGTGCCTCCAACGTGGAAAGTTCTCATTGTTAATTGTGTTCCGGGTTCACCAATTGACTGAGCAGCAATCATTCCAACGCATTCTCCCACAGAAACTGGCATACCTCTCGCTAGATCTCTTCCATATGATCTCGAACATACACCTTGCTTACTTTCACAGGTCATAACAGAATAAACTTTGCAAGATTTTACTCCGGCAGCTTCTAAATCGTCACACTTAAACTCGTCTATCATCTGATTTTTTTTAACAATAATTTCTCCCGTTAATGCATTTTTTATATCCTCAGCAGAATATCTTCCTAAAGCTCTCTCTGCTAAACTTACAACCACATTTCCACCCTCTATTATTTCAGAGATGGTAATGGATTTATTTGATCCACAATCGCAATTTTTCTTGGTAACTATAACATCTTGTGAAACATCACATAATCTTCGTGTTAAATAACCGGAGTTTGCAGTTTTTAAAGCTGTATCAGCTAGGCCTTTTCTAGCACCATGTGTAGAGGTAAAATATTCTAAAATAGTTAAACCTTCTTTAAAATTTGAAATTATTGGTGTCTCTATTATTTCTCCAGATGGTTTAGCCATCAAGCCTCTCATGCCAGCTAATTGTTTCATTTGTGCAGGAGAACCTCTGGCTCCTGAGTCAGCCATCATAAATACTGAATTAGATTTTACTCTTCCGTCTTTGTCTTTTTGTGGGCTAGATATAATTTCCATCATTTCAGATGCAATTTTATCTGTACATTTAGACCACTGATCAATTACCTTGTTATATTTTTCACCTCTGGTAATTAATCCTTCGGCGTATTGGTTCTCGTATTCCTCAACCATTTTCTTTGCATCACCAATAATCTTTTCTTTACTGTCCGGAATAATTAAGTCATCTTTTCCAAAAGAAATTCCTGCTTTAAAGGCATTTTTAAAACCTAAGGACATAATTTTATCACAAAAAACTACTGTTTCTTTTTGACCACAAAATCTAAAAACTACATCTATTACTTCTGAAATTTGTTTTTTTGATAATACTCTATTTACTAAATCAAATTTTATATTTTTGTTTTTCGGAAGGATATTCGCTAATAAAAATCTACCAGCAGTACTAGTATACTTTGAAAATACTTTGTTATCATTTTCATCTTTGGTTTCAAACCTTGAAACTATTTTTGTATGTATATTTATATTATCATTTTCTAGAGCTAGCATAATTTGATCGTTATCTAAAAAATAACCCTGAGGCTTATCATCTTTGTTACCAATGGGCTCTTGGGACAAATAATAAATTCCTAAAATCATATCCTGTGATGGAACTATAATTGGTTTCCCGTTCGCAGGATGCAAAATATTATTTGTAGACATCATTAAAACCCTAGCTTCTAATTGGGCTTCAATACTTAGCGGAACATGAACAGCCATTTGATCGCCGTCAAAGTCAGCATTAAAAGCGGCGCAAACCAGTGGGTGAAGTTGTATTGCTTTTCCCTCAGTTAAAATTGGTTCAAATGCTTGAACGCCTAACCTGTGAAGTGTGGGAGCTCTGTTTAACAGTACTGGGTGTTGTCTAATAACGTGATCTAATATATCCCAAACTTCCTGTTTTTCTTTTTCAACAATTTTTTTAGCCTGTTTAATTGTTGTGGCATAACCTAATTTGTCTAAACGAGCGTATACAAATGGCTTAAATAACTCAAGTGCCATTTTTTTTGGTAAACCACATTGGTGTAATTTTAGTTCAGGGCCAGCAACAATTACTGATCTACCTGAGTAATCTACTCTTTTGCCTAGTAAGTTTTGTCTGAATCTTCCCTGCTTTCCTTTGAGCATTTCGGCTAAGGATTTCAAAGGTCTTTTACCGGTTCCAGTTATTACCCTACCTCTTCTGCCATTATCAAATAACGCATCTACAGATTCTTGAAGCATTCTTTTTTCATTTCTAACAATTAT
>CENP01050922.1_pt1 | contig 30374 bp, 22 predicted proteins | sample 361281 | NCBI WGS metagenome assembly CENP01 (sample SAMEA2591122, study PRJEB7988) | marine metagenome | biome: marine biome (ENVO:00000447); feature: deep chlorophyll maximum layer (ENVO:xxxxxxxx); material: saline water (ENVO:00002010), including plankton (ENVO:xxxxxxxx) | depth 70 m | reverse complement strand
GACCTTCTACCCCATTTAGCACAAGCATACATTATTCTTCTTTGTATATTAGGTAAATCAACCAAACTGGTTTCAATACCTAAGTCTCCTCTAGCTACCATAACTCCCCATGAAGCTCTGCTTATATCATGAATATTATCCAGGCCTTCTTGATTTTCAATCTTGGCTATAATTTTTGCTTTTGATTTTTTCTTATCAAGTAACCCTTGAAGCTTTTCTAAGTCTTCTGTATTTCTTACAAAAGATAAGGCAATAAAATCAACTTTGTTTTTTATCCCAAAGGCTATATCATCAAGATCTTTTGACGTTAATGATGGAAGATTAACTCTCACGCCTGGTAAATTTACATGTCTTTTAGATCCAAGCTTTCCACCATCTAAGACCTTACAGCGAAGTGTTTCCTCATCTTTAGAAAGAACCATAAAGTTGATAAGTCCATTGTCAACTGTGATCCTTGAACCTTTGCTTACACTTTGAATTAAATCTTTGTAATTAATTTTTATTGATGATGTCTCAACATCAACTTCATCACGAACTGTTAAAGTTACCTCATCATCAACATTTAATTCTAAAGGTAGCTCTGTGTCCCCTGTTCTAATCTCTGGACCTTGTGTATCAAGCAAAATGCCAATTTTACTAGAATTTAATTTTGATTCTTTATTTATTTTATTAACGCGATCAATTATTAATTGAGCTGATTTGTGCGTCGCATGAGACATATTTATTCTTACTACATTCATCCCATTATTATGGAGTTTTCTAAGCGCAGTAAGACTCTCAGTCGCAGGACCTATTGTGCATATAATTTTTGTTCTAGTAAATTTCATAACAGCTCTATAAAGCAGGAAGTATATACCTTTAGGGTTATTTTATGCTGTTTCTTTTAGAGAAATGGCATAAATTTCTTTAATATACAGCGATAATTCAACCATTCTCTTTGAAAAACCCCATTCATTATCATACCAAGCAAGAATTTTGGTTTGATTTCCTATTTGATAAAGATGATTGCTATCAAAAATAGATGATGAAGGGTTATGATTGAAATCAGTACTTACAAGAGGTAGATCGCAGATTGATAAGATTTCTTTGTATTGATTATTAGCTGCGTTTCTAATTACATCAATTAACTCATCGAGACTGAATGACTTTTCTGCCTCAAAGGTGAAATCTAACATAGAGACATTCAAAGTAGGAACTCTTGTTGCCATGCCATTAAGTTTTCCATCAAGTTCAGGAATAACTAAACCAATAGCTTTTGCTGCTCCTGTTTTAGATGGAATGATTGATGCTGATGCTGCTCTTGCCCTATATAAATCGCTATGAGCTACATCTAAAAGACTTTGATCATTTGTGCTTGCATGAACAGTATTAACTAAGCCACTTTTAATGACATAGTTTTCATGAATAATCTTAGCAAGTGGTGCTAAACAATTTGTTGTACATGATGCATTAGAAATAACTAAATCATCATCTGATAATTCATGATGATTAACACCATATACAATTGTTTTATCAGGGTTTTGTGCGGGAGCAGATATCAAAACTTTCTTTGCTCCAGCTTTGATGTGGCCTGAAGCAGCTTCTTTAGAAGTAAATATTCCAGTACATTCAAAAACAATATCTATATCCAAATCATTCCATGGTAAATCTTCTGGATTTCTTTCAGAGAAATATTTAATGGAAGATTCATCAATTATTATTTGGTTATTCTCTGTTTTTACTTCATTAGTAATGGAACCATGAATAGAATCATATTTTAGCAAATGAGCATTTGACTCTATTTTTCCCAGATCATTAATAGCTACTAACTCTAATTCACCCCCTTGATTTGTGAGGTATCCTGCTTCAATTAAATGTCTTGTGATATTTTTTCCAATTCTTCCAAATCCATTAATAGCAATTTTCATGATTTTTTAGTTGTTATTAAATGTAAATTATTTACAATATTTAAAATTAATATGATATATTGTATAATATTTTCATTAATATATAAAGTTAGTCTTCATTAATAGAAGCTGTTTATTCAAAATTAGTAATTTTTTATGAGCGAATTAATTTCTTCAGGAATAAATCTGATGCTTACCGGCATGATTACTGTATTCATCTTCTTATCAATATTAATAATATTAATAAATGTATCGGCCCTACTTTTTAAAGATGACATTGAGGTTAAAAAATTGAAAGTAAACAAGTCTTTAAGTAAAAGATCTAACGAAATACCTAAAGATCATTTAAAAATAATAAATATAATCAATAAGAGAATTTTTAATGGATAAGAAAAAAATAGGTGTCACAGAAGTAGTACTAAGGGATGGCCATCAATCCCTTTTAGCTACAAGGCTCAGATATGAAGACATGGAAGCTATTCTTACGCATATGGATTCCATAGGATTCTGGTCAGTTGAATCATGGGGTGGAGCAATATTTGATTCGTGTATTAGGTACCTTGGTGAAGACCCGTGGGATAGGATAAGGAACATCAAGTCAAAAATGCCTAATACACCTCAGCAAATGCTACTAAGAGGACAAAATCTTCTTGGCTATAAGCATTATTCAGATGAGATAGTTTTTAAATTTATTGAAAAATCTAAAGAAAATGGTGTTGATGTTTTTAGAATTTTTGACGCACTTAATGACACAAGAAATATGGAAACAGCTATAAAAGCTACCATTGATTTAGATGGCCATGCCCAAGGAACTATGTCATACACTACAAGCCCAGTTCATAATATGCAGACTTGGCTGGATTTGGCTTCAGAACTTCAGGATCTGGGATGTCATACGCTAGCTATTAAAGATATGGCCGGACTTTTGGATCCATATGTTGGATATGAGCTTGTATCAAGACTAAAAGAAAAAATTGAAATTCCTATTCATCTTCATAGTCATGCAACAACTGGGATGTCTACAACAACAGCAATTAAGTGTATTGAGGCAGGGTTAGATAATGTTGATACTTCTATATCATCAATGAGTATGACATATGGACACTCAGCCACTGAAACAGTAGTAGGTATATTAGAAAACACAGATTATGAAACAGATATTAAAATAGAAAACCTAGCTCCTATTGCAAAACATTTTAGAGAAGTTAGAAAAAAATATAATGATTTTGAAGGGTCTCTTAAAGGAGTTGATGCAAGAATAATTACTTCTCAGGTTCCTGGTGGAATGCTTACCAACCTTGAAAACCAACTTAAAGAACAGAATGCAATAGATAAGTTTGATGAAGTTATAGATGAGATCCCAAATGTTCGTTCTGATTTAGGATATATACCTTTAGTAACTCCTACATCACAAATTGTTGGTACACAGGCTGTAATAAATATAATTAATAATGAAAGATATAAAGTTATAACAAAAGAAACTCAAGCAATATTAAAAGGTGAATATGGTAAAACTCCTGCAAGTGTTGATAAAAAATTACAAAACAAAGTTCTTGGAGATACAGATCCAATAACATGTCGCCCTGCTGACCTTATTGATAAAAATGAATATGAGCAGACTAAAGAAAAATATTTAAAATCACTTCAAGATAATAATATTGATGTTGATGATACTGAGGAAAATATTCTTATTTATACCCTCTTTCCTGAAATAGGATTAAAATTTCTAGAAAATAAAGAAAACAAAGATTATTTTGAAAAACCTCCAATTCAATTAAATGAAGATAAAAATGGATTTTATAAAGTCGTAATAGATGAAATAGACTATCTAGTTAAATACTCTCAAACAGCTGAGCCAGAAATTATAAATGGCAATTCAATACCAGAAGTTAAAACAAATACTACTGAATCAATATCAGGTAAATCTGGTACAGTTATAAATGCTCCATTAGCAGGCAATATATTTAAAATTGAAAAAAATATTGGGGATGATGTTAGTGAAGATGAGACTATTATTGTATTAGAAGCAATGAAAATGGAAACTACAATTAAAACATCTATTAGTGGAAAAATTAATCAAATATTTATTAAAAATGGTGACAAGGTTAAATCTGGAGATCCTTTATTTGAGGTAGTGTAATGAATTTAATTGAATTTTTTTCAACACTAGGAATTTTTAGCATAACACTAGGTCAATCTGTAATGATCTTGGTTGGATTGCTTTTAATTTATCTTGCTATTAATAAAAAATTTGAGCCACTGCTACTTTTGCCAATTGGTTTTGGTGCATTGCTTACAAATATTCCTGAAATTGGTTTATCAATGAACCCAATAGAAAAATTAATCTATGCCAATAATTTAGAAGATATAAACAAGATTATTACAGACTTCTCTATTACAGGATCAACTCTTTCTGAAGTTATAAAAAATGTATCATACACCGAACTTAATGTACTTAATGATGCTGCACAAAATCTTGGCTATAGTCCAGGAATACTATATGTATTCTATGAGACAGCTATTGGATCTGGGATAGCTCCGTTATTAATTTTTATGGGTGTTGGAGCTATGACTGATTTTGGCCCACTTTTAGCGAATCCAAAAACTTTAATATTAGGAGCAGCTGCTCAATTTGGAATATTTGCAACTGTAATGGGAGCCTTGCTTTTAGATTATTATGGTTTAATAGACTTTACTCTAAAACAAGCAGCGGCAACTGGTATTATTGGGGGAGCTGATGGTCCAACTGCAATTTATGTTTCATCGATTTTAGCTCCAGAATTACTTGGCCCTATTGCAGTAGCTGCATATTCATATATGGCTTTAGTTCCACTAATACAACCACCAATAATGAAAGCATTAACTACGGAAAATGAAAGAACTATTTCTATGGTTCAGCTAAGAATTGTCTCTCAAAGAGAAAAAATAATATTCCCAATTATGTTATTTTTACTTGTTGGACTTTTATTACCAAGCGCAGCACCTTTATTGGGGATGTTATGTCTTGGAAATCTAATGAAAGAATCTTTAGTGGTTGACAGATTAAGTGATGTTGCTCAGAACTCATTAATTAATATAGTAACAATATTTTTAGGATTATCAGTTGGTTCAAAACTTGCTGCTGATAAGTTTCTTTCTCCTGAAACTTTAGGAATTCTTATTTTAGGCATGGTTGCATTTGCTATTGGTACAGCAGCAGGAGTTTTAGTAGCAAAACTTGTAAATGTATTTAGTAAAACTAAAATCAATCCATTGATTGGTGCTGCGGGAGTATCTGCAGTGCCAATGGCAGCCAGAGTTGTAAATAAGGTTGGGCTTGAGTACAACTCACAAAACCACTTACTTATGCATGCTATGGGGCCAAATATAGCTGGCGTCATAGGTTCGGCTGTAGCAGCTGGGGTTATGATTAAGTTTTTAGGATAAATTTTAGACGAAAAAAAACAGAGGCTAGCTCTGTTTCTTTAAGTTCGAGTTCCTTAGGGGTCCAAAGTGAGATTTTCTCTGGCTCCTCGAGTTTTTTCTCCTAAACTCTTGGTGGGTTGCTAAGCTCTTTTTTATCGTCGACTCTTAGTAACGCTTTCACCCTATGGGCTCTTCCTCCTCGCTCTCTCTAACTCCCGTCTGCAGTTGATTGTTAGTCGGAATTAAGTTGGTCTATTAAATATACTCCTTTTAGAAATGATGTCAACACTTTATTTAAAAAAAATAATATTTTTTTTTAAATTATTTTTAATGTTAAAAAACTACTACAATATATTTGATAAATATAAATAATTTATATATGTTTTTACCAAAAAAAGATCCTATCTCTGAGTACAAATCACCGTCTAAATCATTAATCAGGATTGCTGATATAGCTTCCCAACTACCAAAACTTTTACTCACAGGAAGAGTTCAAAGTTCAATTAATAAATTAAAGCCAAATGATCTATCAGTAAACAATTTAATTAAAAGTAAAAACATAAATGAGATCAAACTAGCTATGGTTCATATAAGCTTTATATCACATGCTTATATTTGGGGTTCAAACAATCCTGCTAAAACATTACCCGAATCTTTATCAAGACCCTGGGTTAAATTATCAAATTATTTAGGTAGGCCGCCTATTCTAAGCTATGCTAGCTACTGTCTTGATAATTGGTATAGATTAAATAAAAAGGAATCAATCAGCCTTGAAAACATTGGCCTGTTAACAAACTTTCTTGGTGGTGTAGATGAAGACTGGTTTGTTACCATTCATGTTTGCATAGAAGATGCAGCATCGAAAGCTCTTCATGGCGCACATGCACTATCAAGATTAAATGAAGATGATTCAATATCTACTTACTCAAAACATCTAAAGAATATTATTTCCTCTCTTAGAAATGTTAATTCTATATTTTCAAGAATGCCAGAGAAATGCGATCCCTATGTTTATTATCACAGAGTAAGACCATTTATTTTTGGTACAAAAGATAATCCTGATTTAAAGAAGGGTTTAGTATATCAAAATCAATTTAATAATAAGCCGCAGTTTTTCCGAGGAGAGACAGGCGCACAAAGCAGCATGATTCCATTTTTAGATGGTGCTCTAGGTATTTATCATACCAACGATCACTTAAGGCATTATCTTAATGAAATGCGAGATTATATGCCTCCTGAGCATAGAAAGCTTATAGAAGACGTAGAAACTAAATCAAATGCTAAAGCGTATATTCATCAATCAAAAAAATTAACTAATGAATATAACAAATGCTTAGAGGAGATTAGAATATTTCGAGCTCAACATCTTGAATTTGCAGCTACATACATTCATAAACAGTCTCAAATTAAGAACCCTTTTGGAAGAGGTGGTTCAACTATCACAGGTACAGGTGGTACACCTTTTATGAAGTATCTAAAGAAACATAGAGACGAAACTCAAAAACAAAAAATTAAATAACCTTTCTACTTTTTTGTTTTATATTTTATATAAACATTCATAATTCTAATAAAAACTTTAGTAAGAAAAGCAATCATGGGTCTTAAAATTTGAATCTTTAAAATTTTAGAGTTCATTATTTCTAAATTATAAACAAAAAAAGAGGGCCTAAGCCCTCTTTTTAATTAATAGATATTAATTAGAATTGAAGAGTGTATTTTACAAATACTGTTCTTCCAAATACATCATATGTAGCTGGATAAGTATTTGATTGCTCTTGGTTATCACCTAGGATAGGTGTATCCACATCAAATAAATTATCAAATCCAATTAAGAAAGATCCATTGTTACCAACAGGACGTCTATATGTCATGTCGATGTAATCCTCTGAATCAAGTGTTGGAACAGCTAATGTGTAACCTAATGATCCGTCATCATCAGACTCACCAATGTGTCTCCAAGTAACTTGAACAGTACCGCCCCAGGCATCTGTTACAGCAGTAACTCTGTGAGCCCACTCAGGGTTTGGCTCACCACACTCAGAACCGAATTCACCATGACACTCAACTGGAACGTCTCCTTCGAATGCTATAAATGTATTATCTTCAGTAATACCACCAAGGAAGGTAAATCTTACGTCTTTACCCATAATTGATGTATCGTATGAAGCTAAAATATCAATACCAGAAACTGATACTGACGCATTATTTTGCGCTAGTAATGAAACATATTCAATTGTTCCATCAGCTCTTCTGTTTATAACTTGACAGAAAGGTGAGCTTGCTCCGCTATTGTTACCAGAGATTCCGTAACACGTATTTAATACGTTAGAAGCACTACCACCAAATGAAGCGATAACATTTTCAATTTCAATATCAAAAGCATCTACAGAAACTGTTAAACCAGGTACGATATCTGTTAAAACAACACCGTATGTCATAGTATCAGCTTCTTCTGGTTCAAGGTTTGGATTACCACCCGCAAGAGCTCTTACCTGTTGCGCAGCTAGGTCAATAGCTTGAGTAAACACTTGGTCAGCTGGAACACCTGTAGCAACACAAATTGCTCTAACAGCGTCAGTTTGAACCGTTCCTTTTGACGAACAAGGGTCATTAGCTGATGGGAAGTTTTCTCCTGCAGGAGCATATAACGCACCAATACTTGGAGCTCTTACAGCAAAGTTATAAGAAGTTCTAAGTTTAACCATATCGTTTAGCTCGTAACCAGCATCTACCCTGTAGGTACCTTTACTTCCAAATGTATCGTAATCTGATTCTCTGTAAGCAAGTGAACCAGATAGTTTGTCTGTTACTGGTAATGTGACCTCACCATATAATTCAGTAACGTCAAATCCACCACCTGAAGCAGGTGAACCGTTGAAACCAGCAATATTACCTGTATGAAGATCTTGTGAAGGTCTATAGTCAGCATCTTCTGATCTTTTTTCCCAACCAGCTACGAATAACACATCACCACCAGGAAGATCCATTCCAGTATCTCCAGATAATGTTGCACCCATAGATTTTAGGTGATAGTCATATGCAGCAGCTACTTTAATTGAAACAAAGTCAGCAGCAGCTTGAGAAATATTTTCTTTACCCCATAAATTCATAGGAACACAGCCACCAGTTGTTACAGTACATGTATTTGCATCTGTTACAAGAAGAGCTTGTTTAAATGCTGATCTACTGACGTTACCGTCTTGAGTACCAGATCCTTGCATCCAACCATCTGAATAGAACATATCAAAAGCCATTCCATTAGCTAAAGTTCCGTCCATACCAATTGTAAATTGATGAGTATTAATCTGATCATCAGTGATTCTAGGTCCAACTTCAAGCATACGTCTTCTTAGGTATGCTGTACCAGTATCATCAATACCATTAGCATCACTATCTACACCATCGCCAAAAGCTTCAGACAATATAGTTTGAGTTGCTACTGGTAAGAATGGGTTTCCATCAATTGTAAATTGCGTACCAGACTGGAATATAGGAGTAGGAGCTAACTGAGATGGAACATTACTTGATGTAAAGTAAGCACTTCCATAAACTCTTTTTGTATCACTAATTTCATAATGACCTTTTACAGAAACTTGGTTTCTTGTTTGTGGTAGTTGAGCATAGTTAAATGGTGCATAGTTAAATGCATCGGTTGTAGCAGGATCACTGCTATAACATCTTATTGAACCATCTTTTTCAAAAGTTACACCTGAACTAGAACAACCCATAGTTGTTCCAGCTGCTACTGCACCACTGAAAATATTTGTGTTTGGACCACCAGATGAACCACCATTATAGAGTCCACCTGCACCGTCATCCCACTGAGAGAAGTAAGTATAGTCTCTATCTGCTTGGAAAACCTCTCCACGATCAGTATGAGATACATTAAATACAACGTTACCTTTTCCATCAGCAGTATTTGCACCAAAAGTAGCATCAGCTGAGAAAAGTGTTGCATCTGAATACTCAGTAGTCATTTCATAACCGGCATTCAATTGTACACCTTCAAAATCATCTTTTAGAATGAAGTTAACAACACCAGCAACAGCATCTGCACCGTAAACAGCAGAAGCACCACCAGTTAATACATCAACTCTTTCAATCATCGCAGTAGGAATATTGTTAATGTCAACGGTTCCTCCCTGTGTAGATGGAACCATTCTTTTTCCATTTAATAGAACTAGTGTTCTAGTTGAACCTAAACCTCTAAGATCAACAGTAGCAATACCGGACCCTGGGTTGTTTGAAGTTCTATCATTTCCTGGAATGATTTGTGGTAGTTGATTTAGAAGAGATTCAGCATTAACAGTACCTGTTAATGTAAATTCTTCAGCCCCTAAAGAAGCAACAGGTGAATTTAACTCAAACTCTTGAGATTGAATTCTCGTACCCGTAGTAACAACTTCTTCAACATTTTCTTCAGATTCATCCTGAGCTACAACATCAGTATTAAAAAATACAAATGTTAAGGCTAAGACTGAATATAAATAATTTTTCTTATTTAACATACAATTCCCCTGTAGTTATATTTAATTAAATATTACATATATGACACATTATTGTCACGTATTCTGTCATTGTGAACGCTTTTTTTTTAGAAAGCAAAGAAATAAGCTATTTTTTTTAGATAATTTATAATTGATTATAAATTTATTATATGTTTCGATTTAATAAATTATTATAAATAAGAATAAATTTGATTTTTCTTTTACAATAGGTTTTTGGATAATTTACGTTCTATGTTACTTAAAAATAAAAAAATATTAATTACTGGTTTGGCAAATAAATATTCAATTGCATCAGGAATTGCTGCTGCAATGCATAGAGAGGGAGCAGAGCTAGCCTTCACTTATCAAAATGAAAGATTACTTAAAAATTTAGAGCCTTTAGCTCATCAATATGGGTCAGATATATTTATTGAATGTGATGTTTCTAGCGACGAATCAATTGAAGAGTCCTTTAAAGAGTTAAAAAAACATTGGGATACCTTTGATGGCCTTGTTCATTCAATAGGTTTTGCGCCTGCCGATCAATTAACAGGCAATTTTGTAGATGTTACTACAAGAGAAGGTTTTAAAGTAGCTCATGATATAAGCTCATACAGCTTTACAGCTCTCGCCAAAGCATCTAAAAACATGCTAAATGATAGCTCTGCCTTACTTACATTAACTTACTTAGGCGCAATTCAAACAATGCCAAATTACAATGTTATGGGTTTAGCAAAAGCTAGCTTAGAAGCAAATACTAGGTTTCTTGCGGCATCACTAGGGCCAAGTAATATCAGAGTTAATGCTATTTCGGCTGGTCCAATTAAAACTCTTGCAGCATCAGGGGTAAAGAATTTTAGAAAAATGCTAGGACAACATTCGTCTAGAGCCCCTCTTGGAAGAACAGTCACCATAGAAGAAGTCGGTAATGTTGCAGCTTTTTTATGTTCTGACTACGCAAGCGGTGTAACTGGTGAAATAACCTATGTTGATGCAGGTTTTAATACAGCGGCTATGCCACTTAATGAAATATCGGAATAATATCTTTTGGGATTTTACAATAAATATATTCTTCCAAAATTTATAAATTGTGCTTGTGGTTCAAAACCAATTAATTATCAAAGAGATAAACTAGTTCCATATGCAAAGGGTATTGTTCTTGATATAGGTATAGGTTCTGGTCTTAATATTCCTTTTTATAACAAATCTAACATTAATCATTTATACGGACTGGATCCATCGCCAGAACTTTTAGAAACTGCTATGAAAGTTGCAAAAACTCATGAATTAGAAATAGAATTTTTAGAGTGTGGTGCTGAGTCGATACCGCTCCCAGATGACTCAATTGATACTATTGTAATTACCTATACTATGTGCACTATTCCAGATATTTCTTTATCAAATGCTGAGATGCTTAGAGTGCTTAAACCAAATGGGAAATTATTGTTTTGTGAACATGGTCTAGCACCTGATGAAAGAGTAGCAAAATGGCAAAAAATAATTAATCCTGTGTGGAACAGGATTGCTGGGGGATGTAATCTCAATAGGGATATTCCTAAATTAATAGAATCATCTGGTTTAAAAATTTCAGAAATCGAAGAAATGTATCTGCCAAATACTCCTAAATTTGCTGGATATAATTACTGGGGAATTGCCAAAAAATAAAATATACAGGGGGAATAATGTATAAAAAATATAATTTGTTTGTCTTATTGCTAACTAGCTTTTTTTCTTTCAATGCAAACTCATCTTCAATAGAACAAAGTATCCAAGATCATAAAAAAACTTTTTCTAAAGTAGCTCTTAAAATATGGAGCCATGCAGAAATGGGCTACCAAGAGTTCAAAAGCTCAAGTTTACTTGCAGATGAACTTGAAAAAGAAGGTTTTAAAATTACTAAGGGTGTAGCAGGAATTCCTACTGCATTTATAGCTGAATATGGCTTGTCAGGTCCTATAATAGGTATTCTTGGTGAATTTGATGCACTTCCTGGGTTAGCTCAATCCACCTCTCCTTTTAAAGAAATAATTAATAATGAGAATGGCGCAGGTCATGCTTGTGGCCATCACTTGTTTGGTGCTGCGTCAGCATGGGCAGCGGTAGCAATCAAGGAATGGTTAGATGAAAATAATGTTGAAGGTATTGTAAGATTTTACGGCACCCCTGCTGAAGAAGGAGGGTCTGGAAAAGTTTATATGGTTAGAGAGGGACTTTTTAATGATGTAGATGTAGTGCTCCACTGGCATCCAGATGATGTTAATTCCGCTAATTCAAGAACATCGAATTCAAACAAGTCTGCAAAATTTACTTTTAATGGTATTTCATCTCATGCAGCTGGAGCACCAGAGCAAGGGAGGTCGGCATTGGATGGTGTTGAGTCGATGAATATGATGGTTAATATGTTAAGAGAGCATATTCCTCAAGAATCAAGAATACATTATGTGATTACTAAGGGTGGTTTAGCGCCCAATGTGGTTCCAGATGTAGCTGAAGTATATTACTACGTAAGGCATCCTGAAATGTTCATGGTTGAAGAGTTATTTCAAAGAGTGGTAAAGACTGCTGAAGGTGCTGCTATTGGCACTGATACAAAAATGACATATGAAGTTATGCATGGCAATTATTCATTATTACCAAATAATGTCGTTCAAAAATTAATGCATAAACACCTAGCTACTTTTGGTGGAATTAGTTATTCAGATAAGGAGCTTGAATACGCAGAGAAAATTTATAAGACTTTTTTAAAACCTACTCTTGAAATTGGCTCGCAAGAATATGTTACTGAATTTTCTAACTCACATAGTTACGGTTCAACAGATGTTGGTGATGTTAGTTGGGTTGTTCCAACAGCAGGCTTAAGAACGGCAACATGGGTTCCTGGAACAGCGGCGCATTCATGGCAAGCAGTTTCATCAGGAGGGACTTCAATTGGATTAAAAGGAGCTGAACTTGCTGCTAAGACCATTGGAGCAACTGCAATTGAATTATTTTCGAATCCAATAATTCTAAATGAAGCTAAAAAAGAATTAGATAATAGAGTGGGAAAAGACTTTGAATATAAAGCTCTATTGGGTGACAGAAAGCCACCTTTAAATTATAGAATTAATTAGATTGCAAGCTGACCGAAGCATTTGGTCTTCTTAAATCAGCATAACCATATCTAACACCATCAACTATGTGAATACTTTGTGTGCTTCCCATTGTTTTATTTGATGAGGTTTTATGACCAAGCTTATTAAGACCCTCAACAATATCAGAGCTAATAGTTTTTTCGTAATCTATACCTCTATAGGGCCAATCTTTATGGATTCTTGGTAGCATTGTCGCGTCACCAATAGAAAGGTTAAAGTCAATAACTCCAGTAATAACTCTTAAGATAGCTCCCGGTATATATGAACCCCCAGGCGATCCTGTTATTAATGTTAATTCATTATTTTTATCAAAAACCATAACAGGTGCCATTGTACTCATCGGTTTTTTGCCTGGTTTAAAACGGTTACCTAGACTTACTCCTCTTCCTTCAACAGCAACATTACCAGATCTATACATTAAATTATTCATCTGATTATTTAAAAGAATTCCAGTTCCAGGAATAGTAACTCCAGATCCAAAAGAAGCACCAAGTGTATAAGTATTCGAAACAGCATTGCCATCAGAATCTATAACAGAAAAATGAGTTGTATCCCTACTCTCATTTTTCACTGAAAGTGGTTTTATAGTAGTTGCTTTACTAGCTTTGTTAAACCAAATTGATTTTGCTAATTCAACACTTCTTTCTTTTGAAAGCAATTGCTCTACTGGCACATCATAAAAATCAGGATCACCAACCTCAGAAGATCTATTGTTATGTCCTCTTCTCAATGCTTCAGAAAATAGATGATAAGTTTTTATAGAGCTGCTTTTAAATTTTTGTAAATCATAAAAACTCAAAATGTTTAAGGCTGTTAAAAGAGTAATACCACCTCCTGATGGTGGGCCTGCTGTAAAAACCTTATTACCTCTATAATTTGTAGAAATTGGCTGCCTAAAATCTGCTTGGTAATTATTTAAATCATTTAATGTTATTAATCCATTATTCTTATTCATGGCCTCATCTATTCTCATAGCGGTTTCACCCTTATAAAAACCATCTTTCCCATGCTTAGATATTAATTTAAAAGTATTAGCAAGGTCAGGTAGTTTTAAGATAGAAAATTCTTTAATAGGTTTGCCATCTCTAAAGTATATGCGTTGTGATTCTGGATCACTAAAAAGCCTCGGGGTGCTTTCAATAGCTTTATGAAAATCATACGAAACCTGAATACCATTTTCAGCTAAAGCTATAACAGGTTCGAGGATATCTTTTAATTCTAATTTACCAAAATTTGCATGAGCATCTAGTAAACCAGCAACAGTTCCAGGAACTGCAGAGGCTTTATATCCTGTATCCACAATATCAAATTTTTTATCATCAAAACTTTTTGGAACTACCTCATATGGAGTATCCGTTGTATTAGTAAGATCAAAAATATTTTCTAAATTTGAGTTTAAAGGAGACCTGCTTCGATAATCTATATAATAAATTTCATTCTTTTCTTTTATATAGACAAGCATAAAGCCACCGCCACCCAAGTTACCGGCTCTAGGTAAAGTAATTGCTAAAGAAAATCCAACTGCTACAGCAGCATCAACTGCATTACCACCCATGTTTAAGATCTCAAGCCCAATATCTGATGACAAATAATTCTGACTAACTACCATCCCAGACTTTCCAACTGTTGGATGAAATGGCGACTCATAATCAATGTAGCTTCTAGAATGAATTTGTAGACTAAAAATAATCGCTAAGGTTAATGCAAATCTAAACATCGACATTAAAATATTTTAGGAGCTAAAAAATAAGCAAATAAGGTTACAACAACAATACCAATAATGTTTAATACAAAACCTGCTCTCATCATCGTAGCAATTGTAAATTTACCTGACCCATAAACAATTGCATTTGGAGGGGTGGCAACTGGCAACATGAATGCACAACTTGCTGCTAGGCATACTGGAACAGTCAGTGAAACTGGTAGCACTCCAATACCAACAGCAACAGCTCCAAAAACTGGCAAAAATGTTGAAGTAGTAGCTACGTTAGATGTAACTTCTGTAAGAAAAATAATTAATCCTGCAACAGCTAAAATTAAAAAAATTGGAGGTACAGTACTTAAAACGCTTAAACCCTCTCCAATCCATATTCCTAATCCACTTGAATTAATCTGAGCAGCAATTGATAAGCCTCCTCCAAATAATATTAAAAGACCCCAAGGTAATTTAACCGATTGATTCCAATCAAGTAGCTCACCTTTATTGGAAGTTGAAGGTATCATAAATAATAATATTGCAGAGATTATAGCAATACCGGCATCAGTTAAGCCTGAAAACAAATCATAATTATCAAGCAATGTTCTAAACATCCATGCTAGGGCTGTAAGCCCAAAAATTATTGAAATTTTTATTTCATCTTTGGATAGCGGCCCTTGATCTTTTAGCATGTTCTTAAGATAGCTTTTGGTTTCTTCAGATGTAATAAAGCTTGTTGGAAATACGTATTTTGTTAAAACAATCCATGCCGAATAAAGCATGACAATAGCCAAAGGAACACCTAGCATCATCCAATCAATCATAGCAATCTCAATACCATAGGTTTCTTGCATGAAAGCACTAAAAACGATGTTTGGGGCTGTTCCAACAAGCGTGGACATTCCACCAATGGTTGCAGCGTAAGCTATACCTAACATCAATGAAGTATCAAAAAACTTCATCTCTTTTTCGGTTAAGCCAGGAATTGTATTACTCACAACAGAGCAAACCGCTAATCCAATTGGCAATAGCATTAAAGTCGTAGAGGTATTCATAACAAACATACTTATCAACGCAGCAATGAGCATAAAACCGCCAATCAATTTTGGTCCACTTGAGCCAGCAGCAATAATCATATGAAGTGCCATTCTTTTATGAAGTCCTGATCTTTCGATTGCTAAAGCAAGCATAAAGCCACCAAGAAATAGATAAATATTTGGATTAGCATACGGCAGAGCAGCTTCTTTAAAAGAAGTAACTCCAATTAATGGAAATAATGCTAGCGGTAATAATGCGGTAACTGCAACTGGTATAGCTTCTGTAGCCCACCAAATTGCCATTAAGACAACTACAGCAGCAACAGACCAACCCACTGAACTCAAACCAGTAGGCTCTGGTAAAAGAACCATTGCTATAAAAGATACTATGCCAAGTAAAAAACCTTTCTTTTGATATACGTGCATAGAAATATATTAACCTTTTAGCTAAAAAAAGGGAGCTAATGCTCCCTTTTTATTGAATTTACTATGACTAAAAATCAACTCTGAAATCTAGATAATAGTTACGTCCAAGATCTCTATGGAAGTCAGACATAAAACCAAGATAACCATCGGCTAATGGTGCTCTTTCATCAGCAACATTTTTAACCATTAGTTTAACCCTAGCATCTTTACCTTTCATTTCAAACTTCTTATAAACACTTAGGTTAACAGTTGTCATTGGATCAATTCTCCACATAGTTCCATCATCTAACTTAACTCCGCTATCAAAAGCCTCACCAATTCTAAGTGCTGACATCTGAGCGCCCCAGTCTCCATTTCTATAATTAACTTTAAGAGTATTTTTTTGATCAGGACCGGTTGTATCTAAGCCCAGCAAATCTCCATAACCTTCGAGCGCCATAAAGGCAGGCAACTCACCAGCATTAATAGCATTAGCTATTTCAGTAAATTGACCTGTAGGTGTTTGATAGAACTTATCTGTGACAGAAGATTGAAATGTTATATTAAACTTACCAATGTCAGTATCCATATCGTAGTAAATAGTTAAATCAGTACCTTCAACTGTTCTAGTAGCAAGGTTTAAATATTCATCTCTGATAACATCTTGTTCACCAGCTGGGCAAATACCAGCATTTAAAAATACTGTATTATGTGTGTCTGTATCATCACTTGTATCCCAATACTTGTCTCTTAAAACTGAAGATCCTTCAACAATATACTTTCCTGTTTCAGCATCTGTACTATTTACATTTGCTCTACACCAAGTTTCCATTTCTGCAATTGTTGTAGCGCCACCAATGCCAAGTCTAGTTCTAAGCAGTAAGTCATAAATACTTTGGTTAACTCTTCCAAATAAACCAATAGTGTTTTCCTTTTCAATTTCCCACATATCATAAGTAATTGTTAAATTATCAAGAGGTGTTACAACAAACCCTAGAGAGGAATTAGTTGATTCTTCAGGTACTAAATTTTCTGCACCAGTAGCGTATCTAATACTGTTTGAGATGGTGTAGTCATTAATATATCCACTACCAGAAGAAACTTGAGTATTGTTATTCTCAACATAGTTTGCATATTGCATGACTGCATCAGTCCTAGTACCTGTTCTTGCAACCTCAAGTTGATTAACTTGAATTATATTTGGAGTTCTAAATGAAGTACTCATTGAAGCTCTTAACTTAAGCCATTCATTAACCGAATAACCAAAAGCTAATTTGCCTACAGTTGTGGACTCTGAATCACTAAAAGATTCTCTTCTAACTGCTAATTGAGCATCAATTTTTTCTGTTACAGGAATTGAAAATTCTGTAAAGAAAGATTTAACTCTTTTAACGCCATAAACGTCTCCAGTTGGACTTGAACCTACTACAGCAGAAGCATAAGGGAAGGTTTTTGTTTTAGAAATATTTGATCTAAAATCACTATTTCTTATTGTTCCGTCTAAACGAGGATCTCTATTATCATAATAAGTTTCTGTTCTCCATTCAGTACCAACAAGCATACCAACTGGTCCAGCTGGCAATTGAAATACTTCAGGATTACTCATTTTAAAGTCAAACATTTTTAAAGTTGATCTATCCTCTCTTGTAACATCAATTCTTACCCTTTCTGAATTGTTGTTATCCCAGTCAGTACTGAAGATATTCCATACTTGATCGGTTGTTCTTAATGGGCCGTTGAGCTCAGCGTGAATTTTGTCATAACCAAATCTATCATGAGCTGTATCTAGCATTTCTGCTCTTGATACAACACCTGCTGTTTCCCAATCCCATCCATTATCCAAAGTTCCTCTAAAACCTAATAAATATCTATAGCTGTTTTTCTCTACATCTAAGGTTCTTCCAAGGTTATAGGGTCTTCCTCCGTCTATAGTTACTGTTTTAGTGTTAACAAAATCAGGATCTGGCAATTGACTAAACCAATAATAGTCAGCTGGGAAATAGATTACAGAAGAAGTGTGCGAACCCTGCATAGTATTTTTATTACTAGAAGATTTATAATTTCCAACTTCTATAAACATCTCATTACCATTATCAAATTCATGATTTATAAATAGGAATAAATTTGTTCTTTGTAGATCACCACGATAATCTCTCAAAAGCTGCGGTGATATTCTTGAACTACCTGCATCAGTATCATATAGACACGTTCCATAGCCAGTATTAAGTGCTCCAGGTAAATTACATTCGTCATGAATACCAACAATACCCATTTCAGCTTCATCATCTTTTGATGCAGCCCATGGTCTATTTGCCATATTAAAATCAAGCTGATACCAAGGACGAGTATAGGTATTATTTAAGCCTTTACCTCTCCAAGGGGAATCGTCAGCTAAATATCTTTCATAATCACCATCACACCATCGATCATCCTCACATGCACTGATTCTCTCTCTATCTCTATGTGAAAAGTAAACAGAAATATTTGTTGTGCCTGATGTGAATCCGTATTTAATATTTAAATCTTTATCCTGAGCATCAAAGTTATCATGCCCTGTAAACCTTGTAGATATTTGCAATCCTTCATAATCAGATTGAATTACATTATTTACAACACCAGCAACGGCATCAGCACCATATATAGCAGATGCACCATCTTTTAATACTTCTAATCGCTCTAAGCCAACAGTAGGAATCAAATTTGAGTTAGCAGTCATTGTTGGAACAAAGTCACCGCCAATATATTCTGTTTGGTAACCAGCGTTCATGACTAACCTTCTTCCGTTTAAAAGAGTAAGCGTGTTACCAACACCCATGCTTCTTAAATTATAGGCACCTACATCTCCTCTTGATGCATTGACACCTCCTGAAGTCTGCTCTTGTTCGTTAAAGAAATTTAATCCTTGCTCAACAAGATTCTCTACAAGCTCGTCTCCATCAACAGCTCCGGTGGCCTCAATGTCATCAGCTGATAGAACAGTCACTGGCAAAGACCCTGTAATCTTTGCTCCCTTAATTTGAGAACCAACAGTAACTACTTCTTCAACATCTGAAGCATTGTCACCATCTTGAGCGAAAATATAGGTTGTCATAACCAATGGAAATACAAATAGAAGTTTTTTAAACATTTTTTAATCCCCTGAAAAATTTTAAATCTCTTATAAGTATATAGCTGTAAGACTTTTGTTGTCTACCATAAATATTATTTTTATATTAAGATAAATATAACCAATGGTTATATATAAATGTTATCTGCAAAACAAATAGAAATTTTTTATGAGGTCTACAAAAACACTTCAATGACAGCTGCTGCTCAAAGTTTAGAAATTTCACAACCCTCAATTAGCAAAACATTAGGAATTATTGAAAAAAAATTAAATTTTAAATTATTTTTAAGAAAAGGAAAAAAACTTGTTCCGACTCACGAAGCTGATGACTTGTTTGAACATGCGTCTATCGTTCATAGTCAGCTTAAAAGTTTTAATGCTATTGCTAATACATACAAAACAAGATCTGCAGATTTCATTAATATTGGAACTACTCCCTCCTTAGCTGAGGGCATTATTCCAAAGATTATTAAGAAATATAATAAGATTAAGCCTGAGGTTAGGTTTAATTTAATAAATCTTAATAGTATTGATTTAATAGAAGATAGATATAAACCTGATATAGATCTTACTATTTGTTTTAATTCAAAAAATCAACCCAGTTCAAGATCAACCATTCTTAAAGAAGGAAATCACAGCTTAGTTTCGCCAGTAAACTTCAACATTCCTGATGAAGTATATATAAAGGATATAAAACATCATCCATTTGTAGAAATAACCAATCTTCTATCATTCTATGAAGAATCAAGCATTTCAAGTTATGTTAAAAATAATGCTATTAACATGAACACCATAGTTAAAACAGACTCCTATAGCTCTGCACTATCAATTGTTCAAGATGGAATGGCTATTGCTATTTTAGACGACAATAGTCTTCTTAACGCTAATCCTGAGAAAGTTAAAATTTCTAAAATTCTAGACAGAAATTTTAAATATAGAATAAGTGCAATCAAAAAAGATATTGTTAGATTTGAATGCAACGAATTCTTTAATTTTTTGTGTGAAGATGCTCTATAAGTTGATCTAATCTTTTAAGAACTTCTTTTTTATCAAAAAGATATAAAGTCAACCCAAGAGAAGGTGAATTAGTTGATCCTGTTAGAGCAATTCGAATCGGCTGATTCACTTTAGGTACTGAAAGCCCATGCTCTTCTCTGTATTGTAAAAGTAAATTATCTAACGATGATTCATCCCATGATTCTAAATCGTTAATTTTATCTTTTAAATCAATTAATAATTGATCTGATGTAATAAACTTTTCAATAGCTTTTTCATTGTAGGTATCAACATTTTTAAAATAGCATACAACGCTTGATGCCACGCCCTTAAGAGTATTTTCAGATGTTCGCATCGATTCAATTAAGAGGTCTGTTTTCTCATGTTCACAAATATCTATCCCCAACTCGATTAAAAAAGGATTTAAGTAATTTATAAATTCTTTAAGGCTTAGATTTGCCATATGTTGAGCATTTAAATAATCTAACTTTGAAACATCAAAAATCGCACCCGCCTTCTGAACTTCTGTAATTTCGAAATCTTCTATTAAATCTTCTAAATAAAAAACTTCTTTCTCTCCCTTTGACCAACCTAGCCTAGCTAAAGTATTTAATATTGCAGAATCAAGATATCCCTCTTGTTTATATTCTTCAAGGCTTGTAGCAGCATGTCTTTTAGAGAGTCTTTTTTTATCAGCACCTAAAACTAATGGCAAATGAGCATATTCTAATTCTGGATAACCTAAAGCATTTTGAATATGAATTTGTCTTGGGGTGTTGCTTATATGATCCTCTCCTCTAATTACAGTAGTAACACCTTGCTCATAATCATCCACCACATTGCATAGATGATAGGTTGGAGTTCCATCACTTCTTAATATAATTAAATCATCAAGCTCAGTATTATTAAAAATAATATTTCCACGAACGTGGTCTTTAACAACAATTTCACCATCCAAAGGAGTTTTAAGTCTTAATACTGTATCACTGGATTTTTTGAGGTTTAGATTTCTACATTTGCCGTCATACTGAGGTTTCTGACCGTTAGCTTGTTGCTCAGACCTCATCTTATCTAATCTTTCAACAGAACAATTACAATAATATGCTTGACCAGAATCTATAATTTTTTGTGCTGCAGCTTGATAAATATCTCCCCTATTTGATTGGTTTATTGGCGCCTCATCTGGACAAAGTCCAATAGAGTTTAGACTATCTAATATATTTTTTTCGTACTCTTTTGTTGATCTTTCTCTATCAGTATCTTCTATTCGAACTAAAAATTTACCTGAATGTTTTTTTGCATATACATAATTAAACAAAGCTGTTCTAACGCCACCAATATGCAAGGTGCCAGTTGGACTTGGTGCAAATCTAGTAACAACCTTTTTCAATGTACTTTTTTCCATATTGTCTTAACATCATTTCTTTTTTCAATATCTGCCAATCTTAACTCATGTTCTTTTAAATCATGTGAGCTTGCTTTGATAGATACCAAGTCAACGTCTTTGCCAGTAATTTCATTTTTTGAGGATATTATTGAATTGCTTATTGTATTGTTTGAGTCAAACTCAAATTTACTTTGACCACCTGTTAAGGACATATAGACGTCTGCAAGAATGTTCGCATCTAGCAAAGCTCCATGAAATGTTCGGTCATATCCAGATATATCAAACCTATTTGCTAAAGCATCTAAAGAATTCCTTTGACCAGGAAATTTATCTTTAGCAAGAGCGAGCGAATCTTCAATTTCACATATCTCTTCAAGCATTGGATATTTTGAAGATGCTAACTTCAATTCATTATTTAAAAAGCCAACATCAAAAGCAGCGTTATGAATTACCAAAGTTGACCCATCAATGAATTCTAAGAATTCTTCTGCTATTTGATCAAAAAAAGGTTTATCCATAAGGTCTTCATTCATAATGCCGTGAACTTTTGAAGCTTCCTCATCAATTAGTCGAGATGGATTGAGATATGTATGAAAGTGTACTTCAGATTTTCTTCTATCATTTAATAGAACTGCACCAATTTCAATTATTCTATGGCCTTGCTTTACTTCCAAACCAGTTGTTTCTGTATCTAGAATTATGTATTTTTTTGCCATATTTTATTTATAGAGTATCTATGCCTTTATTTGCAAGGTGGTCTGCTATTTCGTTTTGCTCATGACCAGAGTGACCTTTAACCCAAGACCATTTTACATTATGAATCTCAACATATTTATCTAATTCAATCCATAAATCTTTATTTTTTACATTTTTATTTGAGGAGCTTTTCCAATTATTTTTTTTCCAATTAGCAATCCAAGTGGTAATACCCTGCATTACATATTTAGAATCTGTAGTTAAGTTAACATTGCAAGGCTCTTTTAATGCTTTCAGCCCTTCAATAGCAGCCTTGAGCTCCATTTGGTTATTAGTAGTATTAAGTTCGCCACCAAAGTACTCTTTTCGAGTATCACCAAACTCAATAAGCACACCCCAACCACCAATACCTGGATTTCCTCTACATGCTCCATCTGTATAAATATTTACTGTTTTCATTAAATTAACATAGAATTTGCATATGATTAATATAGAGCCTATTGAAGCATTTAGCGATAATTATATTTGGTTACTTACAACTAATGAAGGGTCAATAGTAGTTGATCCTGGTGAAAGTAAAAATTTATTAAAAATTCTTGATGAAAATGATTTAGATTTAAAAGCTATCCTGATTACACATCATCACTTTGACCACACCGGAGGAATTGAAGAAATACTTTCAAAAAAAGAAATCGATGTTTACGGTCCTCAAAATAATATTGGTGCAATTAGTAAAAGAATTTCAGATAAATCGACAATTAATTTATTAGGAATTGAGTTCAAAATTATAGAAATCCCTGGACATACGCTCGATCACATTGCCTATTATTCTGAAAATCATGGAAATCCAATTTTATTTTGTGGAGATACTTTATTTGCTGGGGGATGTGGAAGGGTTTTTGAGGGAACCTATGAGCAAATGCATAACTCCTTATCAATATTAAAAGCTCTGCCTAAAAACACAAAAATATATTGCGGTCATGAATATACTGAATCAAACCTTAAGTTTGCTAAAGTTGTCGAGCCACTTAATCAAAAATTAGATTCAAGATATAATAAAGTTATTGCATTAAGAAAAAAAGGAATAGCTACAGTCCCGTCAACTTTAGAATTGGAATTAAATACAAACCCCTTTCTTAGAACAGACATAGAAGAAGTTCAAAAATTAATATCAACAAAATTTAATACAACCAAAAATAATAAAGATATATTCACATCAATGAGACAATGGAAAGACAATTTTTAACAGCTTCTCTATTTTTTGTATTTGCTCTCTCAAGCTGTCAATCTAATCAATCTGTGACTAAAATCCTTGATGATCCCTGTTCTTCAAAGTCTTCGGATAAAGTTTGCGTTGTTGAGGTTATTCCACAAATCGAGAAGCCTGAGCCAATTATTGAAAATGTCTGGGATTATATAATCGTAAATAATTATTATGATAATAGCATTACAGTAGATGAAAAAACTAAAAACTATATAAACAATCATATTAAAGACATTGATAAATTCAATGAATTTTTAAATAAATCATATTATTTTATTTACTATGTAATACAGGAGCTTGAAGCTGCAGATCTTCCAACTGAATTAGCACTAATACCATTCATAGAGAGCAACTACGACCCTTTTTCAATATCGCCATCCGGTGCTGTTGGTTTGTGGCAGTTTATGCCCAAAACTGGAAGAATGTTTAACCTAGAAAAATCTTGGTGGAATGAAGACAGACATGATCCATATAGGTCTACTCATGCAGCTATAGGTTACTTTAAATATTTGCTTGAGAGGTTTGATGATGATATCTATCTTGCTCTTGCTGCATATAATGCTGGGCCAACTTATTTGGATAGACAAATTAATAAGAACAAAAGAAGAAACTTAGATTATGATTTTTGGTCATTAGATTTAAATAAACAGGTAAGCGAATATATCCCAAAATATATCGCCATCAGAGAAATTATTTTTAACTCTGAAAAATATGGAGTAGTTTTACCCAATATACCTGTTGAATCAGTTGTAAAAAAAATTGAGATACCTGGACAAGTAGAAATACTAACTTTAAGTGAATATCTAAAAATACCTCCAGAGTTGATATATAAGCTTAATGCTGGATATACAAAATGGGCATCAGCACCAAGGGATAAAAGCGTTTTTTATGTACCAATAGAGAAAACATATCTTTTGGATAGTCCTGATAGTCCATTCGACAATGTAAATCAAATTAACTGGATTTCTCATATTGTTGAGCACGGTGACAGTTTATGGAAGCTAGCTAATAAATATGATACTGATGTAAAAATTATAAAAAAAATTAACTATCTCGAATCTGATTTATTGTCATTAAATGACACTCTTTTAATACCATTGAGCAGCAGTAAATCAAATAATTTTATTCCCTATGAAATGCACATCGTTTCAGAGGGCGACACCTTATGGAGTATTTCAAATAAATATAATATTGATTTAAAAGATATAATCAGAATGAATTCTTTAGACAGAAATTCAGTTTTAAAATTAGGTCAACAACTTACAATTGGTAATAAAAATATTCACAGAAATATGGAATCTAAAAAAAGAACTATCCTATATTCAGTTAAACAGGGTGATAATTTATATAAAATTTCAGATATTTTTGATGTAAGTGTTGAAAGCATTAAACAAATTAATGAATTTGAATCATCAGATTTAATGCCTGGTCAAATAATAAAAATAGCTATCAGAGCTTTTTAATTATCAGAAGTTTTTGGATCAAGTGCATCTCTAAGACCATCACCAAAGAAATTTAAGGCAAAAAGAGTAATAGTAAAAGTAATACCAGGATATATTAACAACCAACTATGCTCCTCCATGGATTCAACACCATCTTTTATTAAAGTACCCCAACTGCTCATTGGAGGTTGGATACCTAAACCCAAGAAGCTTAAGAACCCCTCTAAGAGCATAACTTGTGGAATTGTTAATGTTGCATAGACTGCAATTGGGCCTAAAATATTTGGTAATAAATGTTTTCTAAACATTGAAAAGTTGCTAACTCCCATAGCTTTTGCAGCCATTACAAATTCTTGATTTTTTAGACCCATCACTTGGCCTCTAACAATTCTTGCCATTGTTAACCATTCAACAGCACCTATAGCACCAAATAATAACCACAAGTTCCTTCCAAAAATTACCATTAATAAAATGATAAATATAATAAACGGGAGTCCGTATAGCACATCAACTATTCTCATCATTATTGAATCGACTTTACCACCAGCATATCCGGCTATGATTCCCCACGAAACACCAATAACAAGTGCAACGCCTGTTGCAACAAAGCCAACAAGGAGTGAGATCCTAGCACCATAAAGTATTCTACTTAATAGATCTCTTCCTAAAACATCAGTACCCAAGATATGCTCTGCTGATGGAGGAGATGCTCCTAGTTCAAGATTTTGAAAAGAATATGAATAAGGGGCAATCCATGGAGCAAGAGCAGCACTTAAAATTAAAATAAATAGAATAAAAGCCCCAAACATTGCAGCTTTATTTCGAGTTAGTCTATATATAGCATCAGACCAAAGTGTGGAACTTTTACTCATGAAACATCCCTTGATCTTGGATTTAACCACATGGCCGCAAGGTCAGATAATAAATTGAAAAAAACTATCATGGCAGAGAAAAATATTGTTGTTCCCAATATCATTGTGTAATCTCTGTTAAATGCTGCCTCAACATAAAATCTTCCAAGACCAGGAATTTGGAAAATAGTTTCAACAACAAAAGAGCCAGCCAATAATCCAGCAATTGCAGGCCCTAAAAATGAAACAACAGGAATTAATCCACCCTGCATTGCATGCTTAATGACCACATTTCTTTCAGTAAGGCCCTTTGCTCTAGCTGTTCTAATAAAATCTTGGTTTAAGACTTCTAACATCCCTCCTCTACTTAACCTTGCTATATAAGCAGCATATGCAAAACCAAGCGTGATCGAAGGTAATATTTTATCTCCAGGTAGTTGACCCCAACCTGAAACAGGAAGAACTTCTAAGTTAATACCAAAAATTAATACCAATAAAGGTCCCATTAAAAATGTTGGTACACATATGCCTATCATGGCGATAGCCATTGGAATAAAATCAAGATAAGTATTTCGTTTTAAGGCAGCTAAGACTCCAGAGCAAACGCCAATTAATAAAGCAATTAATATTGCATAAAAGGCCAACTCAAAAGTTACTGGCAGACCGGTAGCAATCATTTCTGATACAGATCTTCCTGGGAATCTAAAAGATGGACCAAAGTCACCTCTGAGAATTCCAGACATGTAATCAATATATTGCTCCCATTCAGAGGCATCTAAGTTATATGCCTCATTGAGATTTTTTAATACTTGAGGTGAGACAGCCTTGTCAGCATCAAATGGACCTCCTGGTGCTAATTTTATTAAGAAGAAGGTAAGACTAGCTACGGCTAGTAAAACTGGTATAGCAAGCAATAACCTTCTAATAAAAATATTTAACACTAAAACCTAATCTCTTTCTAAATATATAAACTTAGGATGATGGTGATCTAAGATATGTGGGTTATATCCTTTTACATCTGGTGACAATTGATAGGACCTTACATATGTATATAAAGGTATAATGGGCATATTTTCTATTAGCATTTTTTCAGCTTCATTCAATAATTGATATCTTTCAGTCTGATTGTTTGTTGAATTTGCTTTAGCTACCAAAGCATCATAGTCTTTATCTTCCCAGCCGGTTTTGTTATTTCCTCTATTCGGTCTCATTAAATCAAGAAATGTATTAGGATCCTCATAATCACCAATCCAACCTGCTCTTGAGACTTGAAAATCACCTACCATCTCACGACTTAAATAGACTTTCCAATCCTGATTAACTAACTCAACTTCTATACCAAGATTTTGCTGCCACATTTGTTGTATAGCAAGTGCAACCTTTCTATGATCTTCGTTTGTATTAAAAAGTATTTCTAATTTTGGAAACTTATTTTCTGAATTAAAACCAGCTTCAACCAGCAGTTCTTTTGCTAGCAGTGGATTAAAAGGTATGGAAGTTGTTGGCTCATATCCATTTGAGCCAGGAGGTGTAAAAGAATAAGCTGGTATTTGACCGCATTTTGTAACTTTCTCAACCAATAATTTTCTGTCAATAGAATAAGCTAACGCTTTTCTTACCATTACATCACTCAAGTATGGATTTGTAGTATTTAATCTATAAAAATATGTGCCCATATAAGGATCGATTCTCAGATCTGGATTATTCTCTTCTATGTATACTGGACATTTTTGAGAAGGAAGTGTGCTTGTAACATGAAGCTGCCCAGCTCTAAACATCCTATCTTCTGTCATCACATTAGATACAGGATAATAATGTATTTCATTTAATTGAACTGTTGAAGCATCCCAATACATAGGATTTTTTTCTACAACTATCTTATTGTTTAACTCCCATGACTTAAGGTTAAATGCTCCATTGCAAACAAAATTACCTGGTCGAGTCCACTCTCCGTTTCTATCATCTATAGAACCATGCTTTAAAACAGTTTCTTTATGAACCGGCCAGGTACTGTAGTGGCTTAAAAGTCCAGTAAAGAATGGTGTTGGTGCTTTAAGTTTAACTTCAAGTGTATGAGCATCAATAGCCTTTACTCCCACTGTATCAAAGTCATTATTTTTTCCAGTATGATATTCTTGCGCACCTTCTAAATAATAGAGCATATCAGGATATTGAGAGCCTAAACTTGCAGTTAGTATTCTTTGCCATGACCATACGAAATCTTCTGCAGTAACTGGATCGCCATTAGACCATTTACCATTCTTTCTTAATTTAAATATATACCTCTTTCCATCATCACTAACAGTCCATGATTCTGCAGCTCCAGGTAGATTTTCATCACCGTAAGGACTTGGAATCGTTAAACCCTCACATAAAGAAATTAAGATATGATGTTCAGGCACACCAGTTACTATATGTGGATCTATACCTTGAGGTTCTGACCCGTTTCCAAAATGAAATATTTGCTTTTCTAAGCCATCATCAACCGGACTCAGGCTTGATGAGCAGCCAATAAGAATAAACAATACTGTAAATGTAAAAAAATGTTTCATATTAAAAAACCAAATTACTTAAATTAACTTTAGCTGACTCAAATAAATCCTCATTAATTATTTCAGCTATGTTTGACGAAATTCTTTGTTCAGAAAAAGAGCTATATTGATCATAAATAGAATCAATAAACTCTGATGAAGGAGAGTTTATTTTTAAAAGATCAATGATATAGACATCTCCATCTCTGGAATTCAAGGTGATTGAATTACCTTGAGAAAGTTTAAAAACTTCTGCAATGACTTCTGGTGGCAAGAGTGACGAATTCCTTTTTAATTCAACATAAGAATCTTCAACAATAAAATCATAGGCATTAAAAAAAGATTCAAGTGTATTTTCTTTTTTTGCATCCTCTAGTTCCAATGTCAGCAAATTTCTTTTATCAATAGTTTTATTGTCTGATAAATAATCATCAGCATCTTGATAAACTTCGTCGAAATTTTGTAATTTGGGTTCTTTAATTTCTTTTAATGAAAGTACTATGATTGAATCATCTAGATTCAATATAGTGGGTGTATCAATTTCAGTATCAGGTGAAAATATAAAATCTTTTATGATTGGATTGCTTGCAACAAAATCAAAGTCTCCTAATTGTTTATCTGATTCATCTAAGATTTCTCTTGAAATAGATTCAGCTATGGATTCAATGGATGCATCTGAAAAAATCATTTCATCTATTAAATCATAATCATCATTCATAAGTGCTAATGATTCAGATTTAACAAGATCATCAATAATTGTCTTGCTCATTTCTTCCAGTGAGGCTATTTCTGGTTCGTTTAGTTCTGTGATTTTTAATATATGAAAAGTATCTTCTAGCTCAACTATCTCACTGACTTCATTAACATTAAGGCCTTTTAATGCCTCCGCAAATTCTTCTGGAAAAATATCTGCATCAAAATATTCTAAGTCTCCGCCGTTATCTTTTGATACAACATCTTCACTGTAGCTAGTTGCTAAATTATTAAAATTTTCTCCATTTTTTAATTTCGTTGAGACTTCTGTAATAATTTCGAATGCTTGCTCAACACTATCATAATTTAATTTATCAACCATGATGTGAGAAAACCTAATTTGATCTCTTTGTTCAGCTTTTGTTAAATAATCTTCATATGCTAATTCAATATAACCCTCAGGAATATTAACTAAGCTTTCATAGTCTTTGGGTTCAAGTAATATATATCTAAATGACCTTTTCTCTTCTGAGTAAAAAAGAATCTGATTATTGTTATAAAAATCTTCAACCTCCTCCTCGGAATTTACAATCTGTTTTTTTAGAGAATCTGAATCTATTTTAATAAAATCTATGTCAACGCTTTGCTCAAGAATCTTTACTAGTTCTTTAACTTCATCCTCTGTTACAAAATATGAAGAAGAAAGAGAAAATCTATATAAGTCTGTTGCTATAACAGCTGTCATAGAATCAACGTATGAGTCTTTTGTAAACCCAGCTGAATTTACTTGAGCTTCATAAACCCCTTCATCAAAAGTACCTTCTATTTGAAATGCTGGATTTCTAATGATAGCTTTTTTTGCCTGGAGCTCGGCATCACTATTAACAAAACCAAGAGACCTAGCCTCAGAAAGTAAAACTTTTTGCAATATTAATTCTTGTTTAATTGTTTCAAGTTGAGTTGATTCATCCAATTCGTAAAAATTAAAATCATCGCCATAAATATTTTTAAACTTTTGCATTGCAACAGTTGATGCAGTTTGCATATCTGCTTCTGTAATATTTTCTCCATTAATTGAACCAAAATCTCCTTGAAATGGCGTGCTTAGTGAAGAGGTACCAAGAAAAACAAAAGGCAATGCACAGGATGCAATTACGATAAATAGCCTCGGTCCAGTTAAAAAATTTCTTAGTGATTCCATCATAGTGGTGACATTATAAATAAAAAAAGGGTGCAGAAGCACCCTTTTTTAAAGTTAATAAAATTTAGCTGTTTTTAACCTTATCTTTTAGGCCCTTGCCAGCTTTAAATCCAGGAACTTTAGAAGCAGCAATATGCATTGATGCGCCAGTTTGAGGATT
>CENP01239180.1_pt1 | contig 30376 bp, 33 predicted proteins | sample 361281 | NCBI WGS metagenome assembly CENP01 (sample SAMEA2591122, study PRJEB7988) | marine metagenome | biome: marine biome (ENVO:00000447); feature: deep chlorophyll maximum layer (ENVO:xxxxxxxx); material: saline water (ENVO:00002010), including plankton (ENVO:xxxxxxxx) | depth 70 m | reverse complement strand
TTTTTTACAATTCTCCTTATTTTATTTCCCCAAAATAAGATAATATATAATTACACTTACATAAAAGATCATTCTCCAAAAATTGAACCATAAGTTCAATTTTTTTCTTTTTAATTAAAATTATTTTTTGAGCAACTTAAGTTTATCCATTTTTCTTAAAAAATGATTCTATATAAAAAATCCGTTCATCAATACTTGACTTTGGTACTTCTATCAAATTATGCTGCTTGCTGTAAACTTTTTTAATATATATATAATAGTTCTTTGCCTGCTCAAAGCTCTCTAAACGTTCGTTATCTTTTTTGAAAATTTCTTTCCAAGGATCTAGTAAAAAAACTAGATCATATTTAAAAGAATAGATCTGTTTTTTTAATTCGGGAGCTTTTTTACCAATTGCCTTTAGATAAGCATAAATGTCATGTATACCTCGATCGAAAAATACAATGTTGTCTTTGGCTTTAGTAATACTTTCAGAATTATAAAATTGTTTTTTTCTTTCTTCTAAAAGTTTCTCACTAAACTTTAAAGGTTCTGAAAGGAAAAAATTAGTTTTTCCTTTGATTTTTGCATCTTTAATTATACTTCGTGAAAACTCTGAAAAAGTTGAGTATCCTTTATTCTTTAAGCCATTTATAATACTTGTCTTGCCTGCTCCAGGACTCCCTGTAATTAATACTCTTTTATTTCTTTGCATCACATTCAATATTAAAACTATTATATTTGTACAAAATTAGTAGGCTTAATGTATTCTAATTCGCACTCAGAAGATTTTTATTCACGCTTTTATAATCAACTTTTAGAATCTCAAAATTGGCCTGGATTTTATCTTTTTAAATTTATTGTTAAATCTGAATCACCTCACCTAGATGATTTAAAATCTTTATTTGATCCAAATAAAGCCGAGTTTACAGAAAAAAAATCATCAAAAAAAACGTTTACTAGTTTGAGTATAAAAATTAAAATGTCAAAGCCAGATCATGTAATCAATATCTATAAAAAAAGTAGTAAAATGAAAGGAATTATCTCATTGTAATTTTAAATGGATTCCTTTGGAATTCAATTGATTTTACTAATTTGCGTAATATTTATATCACTCACATACTTACTAGCAACAAATTTTATGGAAACCTTGCAATATAATACGAAGCGCAAGCAACTTATAATCCCAGAGTACGGAAGACATATCCACATTATGATTGAGCAAGCTTTAGCAGAATCTGACACAGAGGAACGAAATAAAAAAGCTAAAGCCATCATCGGTGTCATGGGAAATCTAAACCCTCATCTTAGGGATGTTCCAGATTTTCAGCATAAACTTTGGGACCAATTTTTTATAATGGCTAACTTCAATATTGATGTTGAGAGTCCTTTTGAAAAACCTCAGAAAGAATTACTTGATATGAAGCCTGAAAAACTCCCCTACCCTCAAAACTATCCTAAATACCGTTTCTATGGAAATAATATCAAGCGTATGATTGATGTTGCTGTTAATTGGGAGGAAAGTGAATTAAAAGAAGTATTAGTTTTTACTATAGCAAATCACATGAAGAAAAACTTCTTAAGCTGGAATAAAGATAGTGTTGAAGATGTTGTCATTCTAGACCATTTAGAGGAATTATCTGATGGAAAATTAAAAGTAGCTGCCACACAACTACCTTTAAGTGAATCATCGGATTTAATGAGATTTAAGCATAAAAATGGTAATGGTCCAAGCAGTAATCATACTAAACCTAGAAAACGAAACAGAAAACGCTACTAAACTAAATGGAATCATTTATAATTGAGGGTGGACAACCTCTAAAAGGCTCCATAACACCGCAGGGAGCTAAAAACGAAGCTTTACAAATTTTATGCGCAGTTCTACTAACTCCCGAAACTGTTACAATTAAAAATATTCCCGATATAATAGATGTTAATAAACTTATAGAATTACTTAAAAATTTTGGTGTTATCGTTGAAAAATTAGGTAGGGGATATTATAGTTTTAAAGCCAAAGAGGTTAAAATTGATTATTTAAACTCTGATCAATTCAAACAAGACGGCAAAGGACTTCGTGGTTCAATAATGCTAGTTGGACCACTATTAGCTCGTTTTGGTAAAGGAAGTATTCCTCTTCCAGGGGGGGATAAAATTGGTAGGAGACGACTCGATACCCATTTTGATGCTCTAGTCAAACTTGGAGCAAAATTTAATTATAACCGCGAAGATTGCTTTTATAATATCCAAGCTAAAAAACTGAAAGGAACTGATTTACTTTTAGATGAAGCCTCAGTTACAGGAACAGCTAATATTTTGATGGCTTCTGTTTTAGCTGAAGGAAAAACGACAATTTACAATGCTGCATGTGAACCCTACATTCAACAATTATGTGCAATGCTTAATCGTATGGGGGCTAAAATTAGTGGTGTCGGATCAAACCTACTGACTATTATAGGAGTAAAAACATTAAAAGGGACCGACCATAATATTTTACCTGATATGATTGAAATAGGAAGCTGGGTTGGACTTGCTGCTATGACCCAAAGTGAAATAACCATCAAAAATGTTCGTTGGCAATATCTTGGACAGATGCCATCTATTTTTGGAAAACTAGGTATTACTATTGAAAAACAAGGTGATGATATCTTTGTTCCCGCCCATAAAGATGGCTATGAAATACAAAACTTTATTGATGGATCAATTCTCACAATCTCTGATGCGCCTTGGCCTGGATTTACTCCAGATTTATTGAGTATAATATTGGTAGTTGCAACACAAGCTAAAGGAAGTGTTCTTATTCACCAAAAAATGTTTGAAAGTCGCCTCTTTTTTGTTGATAAACTCATAGATATGGGAGCCAAAATAATTCTGTGTGATCCTCATCGTGCAACTGTAATAGGTCATGATTTTAAATCTAAATTAAAGTCTGCAACACTTACTTCGCCTGACATTAGAGCAGGTGTATCTCTACTTATCGCTGCGCTTTCCGCTAAAGGCACTAGTACTATTTACAATATCGAACAAATCGATCGAGGTTACGAAAATATTGATGTTCGTTTAAAACAGATCGGAGCAAAAATTAAGCGTGTAGGGAGCTAAAAATCTGAACTGAAATTAATATTTTTATTTATAGTTAATATTTTTTTTTAGAAATCTTGTTATTACTAATACCGCGCTGACGTGAACATCTAAAGCGATCCACATCTTTTGATCTACTTTTACTATGTTTTGTTCCCCGACCTTGAACCCGAGCCCTCCACATCTTAAAACTTGAAGGTTTTAATTCACGACGCATTAGCTTTATAACATCCTGTTCTTTTAAACCAAATTGAGAAAAAATTGCATCAAAAGGAGTACGGTCTTCCCAGCCCATTTCGATGACTCTGTCTATTTGCTCATCTGTTAAGGAAAGTTTCTTTTTTTTCATCTAAAGATGTTGTTATTTATTAAAAGTATGACGATTTAATATACGACTTCTATCTTGAAAAACTAATGGTTGTTTCTGCATTCTCCAGAGTACATCTAATGCATGTTTTCTTGATTTTTTAATATCAATAATTGGATGAGGGTAGGTTGTTCCTTTTCTAAAATTATACATCTCTTCCTCAAAATGTGTTATTTTCCATGGTGTATAAACTAACTTTTGAGGCAATGAGTTTAACTCAGGTACCCAATATTTAGTAAAAATACCGAACGGGTCATGTTCTAAACCATTTTTAATTGGATTATAAATTCTTTTTTAATAGATTCAATAATTGATACAATTTCACCACTTACGGATAATACCTCGGTATTATATAAGTCCAATCTTTTATTTAAGTCCTCTAAAGACTGTTTTATAAAATTGAAATGACGAAGGCTAAAATAATTACTGCTAATTAAGGAGTCCTCAGCAACATAAAGCATTAATATCGGTTTCTTAGTTGCTAAGGCAGATGAGAGTGCCTCATGGTCCATTAATCGTAAATCTCTTTTCAGCCAAACAACTACAATTGAATTTTTTCTTGTTTTCATAATTAAAAACTACTAAAAGTGTATGAAAATAATTTTTTCACAAAAAATTAATATTAACAAATAGAGATTAGTTGATTTGTTCTAAAAAAGAATGCGCTGATTTGAGAAGATTAGTTTTTTTATCAATATGCATTTTATCAAAATTTCTCACAAGCATTCTCATTCTTGGATTTTTATCAAAAAAATCTCTGTGGTTATCAATAAAATTCCAGAATAAGGAGTCCCATATAACCGACCATTCACCTTTCTTATAATTACTCATTTTCAGTATGTAACTACTCCCACTAATGTAAGGTTTTGTTGACATCAGTCCCCCATCAGCAAATTGACTCATCCCATAAACGTTTGGAACCATGACCCAGTCATATGAATCAATAAACATTTCCATAAACCATCTGTAAACCTCATCTGGATCGAACTCACACAACAACATGAAATTTCCTAGAATCATAAGTCTTTCAATATGATGAACATAACCAGTTTTTAAAATTTTTCTAATTGAATCATCAACAGGTAATATGCCGGTTGAAGCATCATAGAATGATTTAGGAATTTTTCTTTTAAAACCCCAAAAATTTTTGGTTCTTTCCTCACTACCTTTAACAGTATAAATTCCCCTGATAAACTCTCTCCATCCAATAATTTGTCTAATGAAACCTTCACATGAATTTAATGGAATATTATTTTTATTGTAAAAAACCATTGTCCTATCTAATACAAAATTAACATCGAGAAGACCTGTATTTAGTAAAGGGGATAATAAGCTATGATTTAAAAAAATTTCATTTTTAACTATTGAGTCTTCATAAGGTCCAAAATCTTTGAATCTTTCTTCTAAAAAACTTTCAAACCATTTTCTTGACTGTTGAAAATCTGTTGGAAAATTGAAATTACCACTTAAATCTCCTGGATTTTTCAAATAATTTTTTTTTACATATTCTAATGATTTTGATAAAAGTACTTTTTCATTGAAAACAGATTTTACTTTTGGTGGAGTTTTATTGATTGGATATTTTTCTCTGTTCATAATATCATATGTCCAATCGCCTCCATCAGGCTTTCCACTTTCATCTATAAGAATTCCAGTTTTTTTTCTTTGTAGTTTATAGAAAGATGTTTGAAAAAAATTTTTCTTTTCAGGTTTAAAAAAATCGGAATCAACATTCTTGCTTATAAACATTGGATTTTCTAATAAATTAAGCTTAATATCAAATTTTTTACAATAACGTCTGAGTCTCTTTTCAATTAAATAATCAACAGGATCGATTATTCTTATCGAATTAAACTTAATTGAAATTTTTTCAACCAATATTCTTATATCTGACATCTCACTTATTGAATCAATGTACTCGACATCGAAGCCAATGCTTTTTAAATAGTTTTCATATTTTTTCATAGACAGCCTATGAAAAATAAGTTTTTGTTTTAGGAACCTGTAATTTTTAAAAAAAAGAAATTCTTCGATCAAAAAAATTTTATTTTTTTTTAATAGCAATGGCGATTTTTCAAATAATTGATTTGGTAAGACTATTGATGCAAACCTTTCTATTTCAGCCATAAATTTTGGAATTTATATTGTGAATCATATTTTTGAGCTTGCCATGATATGTCAAATTTTCTATCTCTGGGATCGTTACCTACTCCTGAAACATACATCCAATTGCCATAATTGCTATGAACATCATAGTCTATTAATTGAGATTCGAAATATGCTGCCCCTATCCTCCAATCCATCAAAAGCTCTCTTGCAAAAAAAGAAGCCACATTTTGTCTTCCGCGGTTACTCATCCAACCTGTTTTTTTAATTTCAATCATATTTGCATTCACAAAAGGCTCTGAAGTAGTTCCATTTATCCAAGAATATAATTTACTCTTATCTGTAATCCAATTGTATTTTTTGGTAAGAATCCCTTCTAGCTGAAAGATTTTATCTCCATGTTTAAGTGAAATGTATTTAAAATAATCCCTCCAAATTAACTCAAAAATCATCCAATATGTGGACTGATTTTTTTTAATTTCTTTTTCATATTTCATTACTTCCCAATAAATTTGACGAGCAGATATAGATCCATTTGCTAGCCAAGCAGATAATTTTGAACTATAATCTTTACCTATTAAGCCATTTCGAGTTTGCTTATAATAAGTCAGTTTTTTTGTTTCCCAAAAATATTTGTTTAATCTATCTCTACCTGCTTTACATCCCCCTTTAAATGGAAAAGCTGAATTGGGATGTAGTTTGATATCTTCAAAGCCATAATCGGCTAAAGCTGGGATTTTAAAATCTTGATTTAAAATATTTTCTTTGGGAAAACAAGAAATCTCAGGATGGCAATGACGAACTTTACAGTTTTTTTCACATTGCTTTCGAAAAATGGTAAAAACTTCAGGTATATTTTCAACTTCCACTGGTATATCCTCAGGGTGAAATAAAAACTGGTCATAAAAAGAGTGAACCAAAACGTCATCTGAAAGCTTACTTCTTAATCTATTAGAAACATTTTGTTCTTCATGTGTCCATTCTTTTTGAAAATAAAAATCAGTTATTCCCATGGTATCAATCCATTTTGGTATTCCAATCTCCGGACTTTGACATTCTATGATAATAGATATATTTTTTTTTGCTAATTCTTCTTTTAATTGCTCAAGCGTCTCAATTAGAAATTGAAATCTAAACTTTCCAGTTTTTTTAAAACCCCAAGGGATAACTATAAATTGTTTTGGATCAAAGGCATAATACGCAACTATCCGCTCACACTTTTTTGCAGCATTATGAAAGGCATAGTGATCTTCTAAGCGTAAATCGTTACGTAGCCATATTAGAGCTTTTCTTTTAACGTGCTGCATCTTTTACTACAATATTTTACTTGATTCCAATCTCTTTCCCACTTTTTTCTCCAAGAAAAAGATAGACCACATTTTAAACAAATTTTTTGAGGAAGATTTCTTTTTAAAATTCTCTTCATATCCTATTTAAAGCTGTTTTGTAAGTAAGTAAACATCGATCTCTTGCCTCTTTATGATCTACAATAGGTTTTGGATAATCGAATTCTTTAAAATTTGGGACCCATCTTTTTATATATTTAAATTCCTTATCAAACTTTTTAATTTGTTCTGTAGGATTGAAGATTCTGAAATAAGGTGCCGCATCAACACCACAACCAGCAACCCATTGCCAATTTCCAATATTACTGGACATTTCATAATCAAAAAGTTTTTTTGCAAAATAGGCCTCACCCCATCGCCAATCAATTAAAAGGTGCTTACATAAAAAGCTTCCAGCCAACATACGGACACGATTATGCATAAAACCAGTTTGGTTCAACTCTCGCATTCCTGCATCTACAAATGGATAACCAGTTTCACCAATACACCACTTTTTAAAATCTTCTTCGTTATTTCTCCATTCAATGCGGTCATATTGTGGTTTAAAACTATATTTTTTTGTATGAGGAAAATGCCATAAAATTTGCATAAAAAATTCTCTCCAAATCAATTCTTTTAAAAAAGTATGATTTTTTCTACTTACTGATTGTTTAACAGCTTTTCTGATACTAATAGTACCAAATCGTAGGCATACTCCTATTCGTGAAGTTTTGTCCAAAGAAGGAAAATTTCGAGTCTCTTCATATTCATCAATAATTGTATTATTGAAAATTGGTATGGGTTGGGTTAAATGGCTTTTTGAAAATCCAAGATCTGATAAACTACACTTAGGAAGTGAACTAGAATTATAACATTTATCTAATAAATTCTCAGAAGAAAAATGGACTATTGGATTTTCTTTATACAGAGATAGCCATTTTTTTGAGTAAGGAGTATATACTTTATATGGGTTTCCGTCATCTTTAGTAACATCGTTTTTTTGAAAAATTACCTGATCTTTATACTGTTCAAAAATTATTCCTTTCTGAGCAAGTAGTGTTTTAATTTCTTTATCTCTTTTGGTGGCATAAGGTTCATAATCTTCGTTACAAACGACCTTACTAATAGGCCATTTTTCAATTAGTTCATTAAAAATAACCTTAGGAGTGCCATGATAAATTCCGACGGTACATCTGTTCCTCTTCATAGCAGTATCAATGGCACCCAAGGCTAATAAAATAAATTCTATTCGAGCATCTTTTTTTTCAAGTTTACCCAAAATATTTGTATCAAATATAAAAATTGGTATAACTTTATTTTCTCCTTGTAATGCTCGGTAAAATCCATGATTGTCATCAACTCTTAAATCTCTTCTGAACCAAAACAAGTTGTATTTTTCCAATTTTATGTTTTTAAATTTCCAATTCCTCCATCAAGTTGTAAAACTCTTCCAGTCATCCAACTGCTTTCTTCGCCAAGAAGAAAAGCAGCAGCTTGAGCAATTTCTTTTGCACTACCTATTCTCCCTAAAGGATGACGTTCATTAGCCTTTTCTAATTTGGTATCGTTATTTAAAAATTTAGAAGCTAATGGCGTATTTACAAGAGAAGGTGCAATTGCATTAACTCTAATTTTTGGCGCAAATTCTGCAGCTAGTGAACGTGTAAGACCTTCTATAGCACCTTTAGATGCGGCTACAGAACTATGGAAAGGCATACCTGTCTGAACTGCAACTGTACTAAAAAATACTATGGATGCATCCCCAGACGCACTAAGATTTGCTAAAATATTTTTCAAAGAATTAATAGCACCGGTAACATTAATTTGAAAATCTTTTTCAAATGCTTCAACCGAAAGCCCCTTAAAAGGTCTAAGGTTAATACTACCTGGGCAGTATACGAAACCATCTAGCTTATCGGGAAGGGTAGATGTGTCTAGAATTTCTGAAGTTGCATCAAAAGGAATATGGTGAACATTCAGCCCTGCTAAATTATCACTTGATCTGCTCGCAATATAGATCTCGTTTGATGTGGAAAGAATATCAGCTAAAGCTAGTCCAATTCCTGAGCTTCCGCCAATTATTAATATATTTTTGTTTTTAATCATGATGGGTAAGGTCCAAATAGTTCAATTAAGGCTTTTTTTCTATATTCAAATATTTCCTTCAGTTTTGGAGCTACTAAAATGGGATTAGCAAGTCTTCCAATTATACCTAAAGGAATTTTATAATCAATTATATCAACCATTTCAACTCCTTTTTCAATTGATTTTATAAAATGTTTATGATGCCAAAGAGAATAAGGCCCAAAACGCTGTTCGTCTACGAAATAGCTACCATTGTCTACGTGAGTTATTTCAGTAACCCATTTAGTTGGTATACCTAACACAGGAGTAACAATATACTGAATAATTTGTCCAGCATACATTTTATCAGGTACATCGTTTAGGATTTTAAATCCCATATAATCTGGTGTAATCTTATTAAGATTTCTCGGATTAGAGAAAAAATCCCATGCACGATTTTGAGATATAGGTAGATTTTGAATCGTTTTTAAACGATATATTTTCATAGTAAAAATTTTTTTGCAAATATATACAATGTTTAACATATTTATACATAACTTAAACAAGATTATTGGTAATATTTTCAACAGTTTATGATAAAAGTTCAAACATTTAATAACTATAAATTATATTTGAAAAATTAAAATTTAAAAAATGAAAAAAATAAAATATTTATTTCTTATTTGTTGCACTTCAAGTTTAGCACAAATCCAGACACCTCAATCGAGTCCAAAAGCTTCAATAAATCAAACAGTTGGTTTGACTGAGGTCAAAATAGAATATTCTAGACCTGCCATGCGAGGAAGAAAAATCATGGGAGATTTAGTTCCTTATGGTGAAATTTGGAGAACTGGCGCTAACGCAAATACCATGATTTCTTTTAGTGACGATGTAAATGTTGGAAAAAGCCCCTTAAAAGCTGGTAAATATTCTATTTTTTCTCGTCCTGGAATATCAATGTGGGAAGTTTTCTTCTATACTAAATATGATAATTGGAATTTACCTGATAAATGGGATATTAATAATGTAGCTGCTGTTGTAGAAATAGAAACTCAGAAATCAAATCAAATTAAAGAGCATTTCACTATATCTATTGATAATTTATCAAATCAGGGCGCTACTTTAGATATAGAATGGGAAAACACCAAAATATCTATACCATTTGAAGTACCCACTGATCAAAAAACAATGGCTTCAATAAATAAGATAATGCAAGGTGAGCCAACAGCAAGAGATTATTACGGAGCTGCAATTTACTTTAGAGAAAGCGGAAGAGACTTACAGAAAGCAAAAGAATGGATTTCCACAGCTATAGATATGGATGGCGGTAAATATTGGATGTATAGACAACAAGCTTTAATTCTAGCTGAATTAAATGAAAAAGAAGCTGCCATTCAAGCATCAAAAAACTCTTTGGAACTCGCTAAAAAAGCAGGAAATAAAGACTATATACGCTTGAACAACAAGTCTATATCTGAGTGGTCAAAATAATTATTGCATTTAATATTATCGATCATCTTAAGTTATAAAACCTCAACTTTTTGTTTGAATTAAATTTATTTGATTTTAGCGTTGTAGCATTTTCCGCCTTTTTACTTGGGATTTCAAAATCTGGTATTAAAGGCATTGCAACTCTAATAGTAACTAGTTTTGCACTTGTATATGGTGCAAAAAATTCTACTGGAATATTGATGCCTCTTTTACTTGTTGGGGATATCTTTGCAATTACGTACTATAAACGTTATGTTGATTGGTCCTACATTATTAAACTGATTCCCTGGATGGTTTTTGGTGTTTTAATCGGGGTTATTGGAGGGTCATATATATCTGATGATTTATTTAAATATGGAATGGTAATAATAATATTATTTAGTGTGAGTCTTATGTATTTAATGGAAAGTAAAAAAGAAAAAAAAATTCCAAAAAATTTGATTTTTGTGAGCTCCATGGGAACACTAGCAGGTTTCACAACTATGGTAGGTAATTTAGCAGGAGCTTTTTCTAATATTTATTTTTTAGCAATGAGGATACCTAAAAATACTTTTATAGGAACGGCAGCATGGTTATTTTTTATTATTAATTCTTTTAAAGTTCCTTTCCATATATGGTCATGGGGCACCATCAATGAGTCTTCAATATTAAAAAGTCTAGAATTAATTCCATTTGTTATTCTAGGACTCATTTTTGGGGTTATTCTTGTCAAAAAAATAAATGATAATACATTTCGAAAACTTATTCTGTTTCTAACAGCATTTGGAGGAATTCTAATTTTATTCAATTAGACTTAAAAGCTTGAACTACTTCACTAAGTATTTTGACATTAGTATTTTTTAGTGATTGATTTAAAAATGACAATTTTTTATTCACTCCATTAGGTATTTTTATATTGCTTAATTCTTTTCCAGCTGAAAGATGAATGGAAGAAAATCCTAATTCTTTAAAAATTTTGCAGTTATCTATTCCGATTCCACTTCCAGGCATAATATTAATTTTTGAACCAAATCTTTTGTTCCATTCAATTAGTTTGCTGATCCCGTCTATTGCTTTTTCGCTTTGCCCTGAAGTTAATATACAATCAAATCCAACTTGTATAAGTTGTTCTAAAGCTTCTTGTGGATTTTTAAGCACATCAAATGCTCGATGAAAGGTTAAATGCATTGGACCAGCCATAGATTTCCATTTTTTAAGAATCTTGATATCAAGCTTGAATTCATGATCATGCATACCCAGAACCAATCCATTACAACCAAACTTACCTGCATTTTTAATATTTTGTTCTATTATTGAAATTTCTTCTGAAGTGTAGAAAAAATGACCAGGTCTTGGTCGAATTAAACAATGAATCGGTAGAATATTAAGATCTACTGCTTCTCTAATAAAACCTGCTGAAGGAGTTAAGCCTCCAAGCTCAAGAGCTGAACATAATTCTATTCTATCTGCTCCTGCAGTTGCAGCATTTTTAATTGATGATATTGACGAAACACAAACTTCAACAAACATATATCACTCTTTTTAAATAAAATCAAAATTAACTATAATATTATAAGTAAGAATTCAAAATGATTTAGTAATACAAAAAAATATTCTTTATTTTCGTAATGAATGAAAAGACGAAGTTTTATAAACCAGCATTCCTTTGGGTTAGCTGGTGTATTAATATCCCCAAAGGTTTTTGAATATTCTAAAACAATAGATACATCAAAAATTGTTGAAAACACAACACCTATTGTGCTTAGTACTTGGAATGTACCTGAATCTACCAAGATAGCAGCCGATGCTTTAGAAAAAGAAGGGAGTGCTTTAGATGCAGCTGTTTTAGGAGTAGCTTATGAGGAAAAAAATTTACAAAATAACTCTGTAGGTAAAGGGGGAGCTCCCGATCGAGATGGAATTGTTACATTAGACGCATGTGTTATGGACCATAATGGGAATTGCGGAGCCGTTCTGGCTGTAGAAAATATTATGCATGTAGCTGCATTAGCTAAAGATGTAATGGAAAAAACTCCTCATGTTATTTTGGCCGGTGAAGGTGCTAGAAAATTTGCTATTGAACAAGGATTTACCCCTGAAGATTTATTAACTGAGTCTAGTAAAAAAGCCTGGAAAGAATGGTTAAAAAAAGGGGTTTATCACCCTAAAGTAAATGTTGAAAATCATGATACTATAGGAATGCTTTGTATTGATAAGCAAGGAAATTTATCCGGTGCATGTACAACTTCTGGTCTTGCATATAAGATGCATGGGCGAGTTGGAGATTCACCAATTATTGGTTCCGGATTATATATAGATAATAATGTTGGTGGTGCTGTAGCTACTGGATTAGGCGAGGAAGTTATTAAGACTGTGGGGAGTTTCCTTATTGTTGAGTTGATGCGACAAGGTAAAAACCCTCAACAAGCTTGCGAAGAAGCAATTAATCGTATTTTAGAAAAGCATGGAGAAAAACCTGATTTTCAAGTTGCTTATCTTGCAACCAATAAAAAAGGAGATATTGGGGCATACAGTGTTGTGAGTGGGTTTTCATATACCCACTACAAAAATAAGATTAACCAAAATACAAGTTCAAATTCGGTTTATTAAATTTAAGGAAGATGGAAATTATTGAAAAGGATAAAAAGTATGATGTAGTTATAGTAGGATCTGGTGCAGGTGGAGGAATGGCTACAAAAATTCTAACAGATAGTGGATTGAATGTAGCACTTATGGAAGCAGGACCATTTTTTGATCCAGCCAATCCAGATCAACAACTTCACTTAAAGTGGCCCTACGAATCCCCTAGAAGAGGAAAGGGCTCCACTAGAGCTTTTGGTGAATTTCATGCATCTTATGGTGATTGGGAAGTTGATGGTGAGCCCTACGAAATGAAAGGCGATACAAAATTTAATTGGTGGCGAAGCAGAATGCTTGGTGGTAGAACCAATCATTGGGGCAGAATCTCTCTTCGTTTTGGTCCAAATGACTTTAAAAGAGGAGGTATTGATGGTTTAGGAGATGATTGGCCAATAGATTATGATGATTTAAAACCATTTTATGATAAAGTCGATAAGTTAATTGGAGTAACAGGAACTAAAGAAAATATATATAATGAGCCTGATGGCTTTTTTCTTCCTCCAGCAAAACCTAGACTTCACGAACTCTATTACAAAAGGGGAGCAGAAAAAGCAGGTGTAAAAGTTATTCCATCTAGACTCTCTATAATAACAAAAAGAATTAATAATGAACGGGGAGTTTGTTACTATTGTGGAAACTGTGGAAGATCTTGTGGTGTATATGCAGATTTTTCTGCTAGTTCTTGTCTTGTTTTTCCAGCTCAACGAAATGCTCAAGGAAGGCTTGACCTTTACGTAAATAGCATGGTAAGAGAGATCTCTGTTGATAAAAATGGTAAACCTGATGGAATTATTTATATCAATAAAGATGATAATAAAGAATACAAAATAAATGCAAAAGTAATTGTTTTAGCTGCCTCTGCATGTGAAAGTGCAAGAATATTGCTTAACTCAAAAAGTACATATTATCAAAATGGTTTAGGAAATAGCTCTAATATGGTAGGAAAATATTTACACGATTCCACCGGCACTAACAACTCAGCTTTTATACCAGACCTAATGAGTAGAAAAACATTTAATGAAGACGGTATGGGAAATATGCATCTTTATACCCCTTGGTGGCTTGATAATAAAAATTTAGATTTTCCAAGAGGCTATCATATTGAAATTGGAGGGGGGCTTGGAGCTCCCTTGTATGGCTTTGGATTTGATTTTAATAGTCTAAATAAATTTTTTGGTATAGAAACAGGTGGATATGGAGACAGGGTTCGTGAAGAAGTTAAAAAATATTATGGATCAACAATATTTTTTGCTTGTAGAGGAGAATCAGTTCCTAATAAGGATAACTATTGTGAGATAGATCCTGAAAAGAAAGATAAATATGGAATCCCTGTATTAAGATTTAATTATAAATGGTCCGACTATGAAAGAAAACAGGCTAAACACATGAATGAAACTGCAAAAAAGATAGTTGATAACATCGGAGGTCATATGTTGTGGGAAAATAAAGGGCCAGACCATGGCTTACTAACTCCTGGTGAAATCATTCATGAAGTTGGAACGACTAGGATGGGAAGTGATCCAAAAACTAGTGTTGTAAATGAGTACGAACAACTACATGATGCTAAAAATGTTTTCATTGTTGATGGTGGACCTTTTGTCTCGCAAGCAGATAAAAACCCAACCTGGACAATTATGGCACTTTCATGGAGAACATCAGAATTCATAGTTGATCAGTTAAAAAAACAAAATATCTAATCATGAATAGAAGAGACAGTATAAAAACTATAGTAATAAGTTCTCTAGCTAGTGGACTTGTATTAGAAGGATGTATCCAAGGTGAAAAAGAAATAATCTATGAAAATGTTTGGAAATATAAGTATGGAAGAACACCTGAAGAATTGCAAAGAGATCTGGAACTATTAAATCAAGTTTTTTTTTCAAAAGATGAAATCAATACAATTAGAGTTTTAGCTCATTTAATTGTTCCTCCAACTGAAGAAGGAAATATTGACCAGGCAGAGGTCCCTGAATTTATTGAATTTATAGTAAAAGATACTCCCTCATATCAAAAGGTTTTAAGAGAAGGTTTATTGTGGCTTGATGAAACATCAGTGAGAAAATTTGAAAAGAAGTTTGTCAATTGTAAGGTTGAAGATCAAAAATCAATTTTAGATAAAGTTGCATTTCCAAAAGATAAAAAAAGTAAAGAAGAAATCTTTTTTTCAAATATTAGAAACTTAGTTATTACTGGTTATTTTTCTTCAGAGGTTGGAATCAATGATTTAGGATATAAAGGAAATCAACCCAATTTTTGGGATGGTGTCCCTGATGATATTATGCAGGCGCATGGATTTTCGTATGAAAAGGATTGGAAATATGATTTTGTTGATCCAATGACTAGAAACGATGTTGCCAAATGGGATGAGAATGGAAACTTGATTTCCTAATTAAAAAAACATATGAATTTCACAAAACCATCTTATGGATAAATATATCCTAGCAATTGACGCTGGAACAACCAGTTCAAGAGCCATAATTTTTGACAGAAACGGTCAGTCAATTGGAGTTTCACAATACGAGTTTACTCAACATTTTCCAAAAGAGGGATGGGTTGAGCATGATGCAATTGAGATATGGAAAACTCAATTGTTAGCAATTAAAGAAGTACTAAAGAACAATGGTATAAATGCAAGCCAAATTCATTCCATGGGTATTACCAACCAAAGAGAAACCACTATTCTTTGGGACAGAAAAACTGGAATCCCAGTTCATAAAGCAATTGTTTGGCAGGACCGAAGAACAGCTTCTCTGTGTCAAGCTTTAGAAAAAGAAGGAAAAGCGGATCTATTTTATCAAAAAACTGGTCTTTTGCTTGATGCATATTTCTCAGGAACTAAAATCAAATGGATTCTGGATAATAATCCTAAACTTAGAATACAAGCAGAAAAAGGTGAGCTTGCCTTTGGAACAGTTGACAGTTGGTTAATATGGAACCTTACAGAAGGTAAAATCCATGTTACTGATGTTACAAATGCAAGTAGAACTTTGCTATTTAATATACATACTCTCGAATGGGATCAAGAATTATTAGATGCGTTAGATGTACCAAAAGCACTATTACCTAAAGTTGTATCATGTTCTGAAAAAGTAGGGGATGTATCACAGTTGTTTTTAAAAAATTCTATACCCATATGTGGTATAGCAGGAGATCAACAAGCAGCTTTGTTTGGTCAAATGTGTATACAAAAAGGTGATTTGAAAAATACTTATGGAACAGGCTGTTTCTGTATTATGAATACTGGCAATAAACCTGTTCAATCTAAAAACAATATGCTAACTACTATTGGTTATCAAATCAATGGAGAAGTTTATTATGCTTTAGAAGGTAGTGTATTTATTGCTGGAGCTGCTGTCCAATGGCTTCGTGATCAGCTAGGAATTATCTCATCAGCGCCTGATATAGAACTTTTAGCAGAAACAGTAAAAAATAATGGAGGCATAACTTTTATAACTGCAATGGCTGGACTAGGTGCACCGTATTGGGATCCTCACGCGACAGCTTCAATTTTTGGAATAACTCGTGGCACAGAAAAAGGTCATATTGCTAGGGCTACATTAGAAGCCATTGCAATGCGAACAAAAGAGATAATATCTGCAATGCAAAAAGATGCAAACATCACATTTAAATCTTTGAAAGTTGATGGAGGTGGAAGTACAAATAATCTGCTAATGCAGATTCAGTCAAATCTTTTAGGAGTTGATGTTATTAGACCAAAAATTACTGAAACTACTGCACTTGGCGCTGCTTTTTTTGCTGGTCTTTCAAGTGGCTATTGGCCATCAATAGAAAGCCTTTCTAATATATGGAAGGTAGATAAAAAATTCAATCCAATTCAAAGCGAACAAAGCCAAAAAATTATAGATAATTGGGATCAGTGTATTAAAAAAGTGATTAATTCTTGAAAAATGAATAGGGGTGAGAGTCTTAATAAGATTAATCAAAACCTTGAATGGGATATTGCAATTATTGGAGGTGGGGCATCAGGGCTTGGTATCGCTATAGATGCTGCAAATCGTGGATTTAAAACTGTTCTATTTGAAAAAAATGACTTTGCTAAAGGAACTTCCTCAAGAAGTACTAAGTTAGTTCATGGAGGTGTTCGCTATTTACAAAATGGAGATATTTCCTTGGTCATTGAGGCACTTAGAGAAAGAGGTATAATGCGCAAAAACGCACCTCATTTAGTAAGAGATTTAAGTTTTGTAATTCCCTCTTATGACTGGTGGAGTAGCCCATTCTATGGATTGGGACTAAAGGTTTATGACATGATGGCGGGAAAACTAGGTTTAGGCCCTTCTACCCTATTAGATAAAGAGGAAACGATCAGTCTTATTCCCAATGTCAGTAAAAAAGGGTTACGCGGTGGTGTAATTTATCATGATGGACAATTTGATGATGCTAGAATGGCTATTAGTTTAGCTTTGACTGCTAACGAAGAAGGAGCAACCTTATTGAATTATGCTGAAGTGGTAAGTCTAAAAAAAGAAGGCGAAATTATCAACGGTCTAAAAATCAAAGAAAATATAACTGGAAAAAAAATTGATATAAATGCTAAGGTTGTTATAAACGCTACTGGAGTTTTTTCAGACAAATTAATTCTATTAGATAAACCGGATGCTAAGCCAATGATTCGACCTTCCCAAGGAGTTCATATTGTTCTAGAAAAAAAATTCCTGAAATCGGCACATGCCATAATGGTACCTCATACGACTGATGGAAGAGTTTTGTTTGCTGTTCCTTGGAATGATTATGTTATAGTTGGCACAACTGATACCCCGATAGACCAAACTCTCGAAGAACCGATTGCTTTGGAGGAAGAGATTAAATTTATTTTAAATAATGCGGGGGCTTACATGACAAAAAAACCTCAGCGGTCTGATATTAAAAGCGTATTTGCAGGCCTTCGCCCACTTGCCGCATCAGAAAGTAAAAAAGAAAGTACTAAAGAGGTTTCCCGTCATCATAAAATTACAGTGAGTACAAGTGGACTAATTAGCGTTTTAGGAGGTAAGTGGACAACTTATAGAAAAATGGCTGAAGATGCAGTTAATACTATCCAAATGGTAGGCGGTCTTTCAGAGAGAAAGTGTAACACAGAGTCTCTACCAATATTTGGTTTTGATCCCACTTCCGACTGGAGTCAACCTCTTTATTTCTATGGTACTGAAGCTCTAAAAGTAAGGGATTTAGATCCAAAAGAAGGAAATATATCTCTTTCGAAAAAACTATATATTACTAAAAATCAAATAAATTGGGGTGTTAAAGAGGAAATGGCTATTAATCTTGAAGACATTTTAGCTCGAAGAACTCGATGTTTATTTTTGGATGCTTATGAAAGTGAAAAAATTGCACCAGAAGTTGCTAAAATTATGGCTCAGATTCTAAATAAAGATCAAGTTTGGATAGATAAAGAGCTTAAAAAATTTAAATCAATTATTAAAAACTATCAATTATGATATTAAATCCATATGTAGCAGAATTTATTGGTACTGCAACCCTTCTGTTATTTGGAACGGGAGTGGTAGCAAATGTAAATTTAAAACAAACCATTGCTGAAAAACAAACCCCATGGGTCTTGATCACAGCAGCTTGGGGATTTGCTGTATTTGTAAGTGTATTTATAACCTCACAATCAAGTGGAGCACATCTAAACCCTGCTGTTACTATAGGATTGGCTGTAGCAAAAAAGTTTTCTTGGTCCCTTGTTCCAGGCTATTTTCTTGCACAGCTTTTAGGTGCAATGCTAGGGAGTTGGTTAGCATATATAACTTATATAGATCATTACAGACTCACAAAAGATGAAGAAGTGGTAAGGGGTACTTTTTGTACTGGACCTGCAATACGTAACCTAAGAAATAATTTTTTTAGTGAAGTTATTGGCACCTTCATGCTCGTATTTGGTGCTTTATTTATTGTAGGACCAAATATTGAAATTAATGGTTCAGAAATTCAAAATTTTGGTTTAGGTGCCTTAGATGCATTACCAATAGGTATCTTGGTTTGGTTAATTGGAATTGCCTTGGGAGGAACTACAGGATATGCAATTAACCCTGCAAGGGATTTTGGTCCTCGTTTAGTTTATAATTTTTTACCTCGGAAAAATAAAAATGCAGACTGGACTTATAGCTGGATTCCAATTTTGGGTCCATTATCTGGAGGAGCTATTGCTGGTTTTATATATACAATTCTTATTTCATTGTGAAATAATTATTTTTCAATATTAATACACAATAAAAAAACCTGTATTAGAGTGCTTTTTGTATAAACTCCTAAAAATCAAGTTTGAGGCTACACAATTGATCAAGGATCTGCATCTAGACAGCTTGCTTTTACAACTGAAACTCACCTCTTCTAATTAAAAGCTCGATGAGTTTATCAAAAAAATACTAATACAGGCTATTCTGTAAAAGTAAATTAATAATTTAATATGCGGCTAAATGTATATCAATCATGTCGATCAATTCTTCTAATTTGTTTTCAGAAGCTATAGAGGAGCTATTAGTTTGATCATTAAATTTTTGTAGTTGGGCAGCATATTGAAGAGAACACATAGCAAGAACGTCTTGCTTATCTCTTACAGCGTAATTTTTTTCAAGTTGTTGTATAGTAGCTTCTATCTTCTTTGCTGATTCTCTAAGAGACTCCTCTTGTTCAGGTGCAACAGATAACGGATAGACTCTGTTAGCTATCGTTAACTTTATCTTTATCAAATTACTCATATTGCTAATTTATTTCTGAAAGATTTTGAATACAATAATCAACTTCTCTTATCAGTCTATTTATTTTTGTTTTTGTTTGTGTTTTCCCTTCTTTACTGCCAAGAAGATTATTTGCAATTTTAAGAGATTTATTTTCCTCTTTTAAAAGTAAAATGTTTTCATTTAAAGATTTGTTTTTTTGTAAAAGATTAATTTCTGATTGGCGATAATTTATGAGGCTAAGATGATTTTCTTTTAATTTATTTAATAAACTAATTATTTTTTCTTCTAAAACAGATATTGATATTGTCTTTTTATCCATACTCGAAATTAAATTTCATGATTAATAGTTCATCAAAGTTATTGAATCTTTTTTCATTTTAGACTTCAACAAAATAGTTTTAAAAATTTTAACAACGATCAAAAAAATTACTTTTAAGATATATGATTCTTTATATTGCATATAAATATCTTGACTTAACTTGAAAATAGGTTATAACCTCTATGTGTTTTTAATAATTTTTTCACTAAAAGGCCAAAGTGAATCAAAATGGGTTACACCTATAGAAATACCTATTCAACTTTCTGGAACCTTTGGGGAATTAAGAAACAACCACTTTCATGCTGGTATTGATATTAGAACTCAAGGGCGTCAGGGTTTGAAGGTAAAATCAGTTCAAAAAGGACACATAAGCAGAATTAGAGTGAGTTTAAGTGGTTATGGGAAAACACTTTATGTTGAACATTTGGATGGAAATACATCTGTATATGCACATCTTAAAAGGTTTTCACCAAAAATCGAAAAGTATGTAAAAGAGTATCAATACCAAAAAGAATCATACACAATACAGCTTTTTCCAAAAATAGATGAACTAAAAGTAGATATTGGAGAAGTAATCGGTTATTCCGGAAATACTGGTGGCTCTTCAGGTCCACATTTGCATTTTGAAATGCGTAAAACAAAAGGTCAATTACCCATCAATGCAATGCAATTTCCTATAAATATTGAGGATACAAAACGTCCCAAAGTTCAAAATTTTTATTTGTATTCAGGGATTGGTTCCTTTTCTAATCGAAAAGAATATGCATTAATAAAGAAAAATGATAGTGTTTATTCTACAGCAGGTATTACAGCTTCAGGAAAAATTAATGTCGGTTTAAGGTTATATGATCAACAAAATCAATCATATAATAAAAACGGTATTTATAGTGTTTCTGTTCGCTTAAATGGAGTAGAGTATTTTAGTTATCAAATGGACCAAATTTCATTTGACGATTCCAAATTTATCAATCTGATGATTGACTATAAAGAGTTGAAAAATAAAAAACAAAGGATTCAGCGTTTTATAGCTCATCCTAGTCAAAAGTTTTCTTTTTTAAAAGAATCAAATCAAAATGGAGAAATGAAAATTGATTCAGGAAAATCATATCAACTAGTAATCGAATTAAAAGACTACAAAAAAAATACAAGTTATGTAGAGGCATACCTTACAGGTGCTGACCCTATTTTTAGTAAAGAAATGAAAACAGATATACTAATTAAGCCTGAAGAAAACTATCTGTTTGAGTTTGAAAATAATTCTGTTTTTTTTCCAAAAAATAGTTTTTTTGAAAAAGTAAATTTAAAAGTTGAAAATCATAAAGATACATTGCTTGTAGGACAAGATATTTATCCATTACAGAATGCTTTTACTATAAAATATAAAGTTCCTAAAGGAGATAGTTTAATGATCTCACAGACTTTTATATCCCAACTTAATAAAAAAGGGAGGCCTGTGTTTTTTAGTGCTTTTAAAAAAGATGGATATTGGGAAGGAAAATCAAAATTATTAGGAGTATTTGTACTTAGTAGAGATAGTATATCCCCTGAAATTAAATCAGTGAATTTTAAAAATAAACAATGGATAAGTAATAATAAATTCTTAAGACTAAAGATTTCTGATGACTATTCAGGAGTTAAAAAAATTCATGGAGAAATTAACGGAAAATGGATTCTTTTGGAATACGAACCTAAGACGAACAGTCTTACTTACGATCTTAATGATATTGAATTTGAAGAAGCCTTGAATAAATTAAAAATAGAGGCTGAAGATAATGCAGGAAATAAAGCTTTATTTGAAAGGGATTTTTACAGAAAACCAAATAAGTAATTTAAAAACGCTCTAATTAACAAATTCCTCAAGGGTAGCCATAACATAATCCACTTCTTTTAGGCTATTAAAAAATGAAAAAGAAAAACGCAAAGAAGGCCAGCTTTGCAACTCTTTTGATTGAATTGTGTTTAGAACATGAGAACCTGATCTGCTACCTGACTGACAGGCACTCCCTTTTGAACAAGCAATTCCTTTTAAATCTAAATGAAAATCTAAAAGACCTGCCTTTTCCAGAGAAATAGGTAAAGCCACATTTATAAGTGTATAAGTGCTATGAGTTTTATTTGCAGAAAATCCATTAAATTGAGCTTCAGGGAAAATATTTAATAGAGATGATTTGAAATACTCTTTTAAATCTGCCACTTTCTTGCTTTCTTCTTTTAAATTTAAATAAGATAATTCTAATGCCTTGTGCATTCCTACTATATTGTGAACAGATTCAGTTCCTGCCCTGAGACCTCTTTCCTGAGCTCCTCCATGTATAAATGGTTCTAGGTTGGAGTTTTTTCTTACAAAAGAAAAACCGATTCCTTTAGGCCCATGAAATTTGTGTGCAGCTGATGAAAGAAAATCAACTGGAAGCTTTTTCAAGTCAAATGTAAAATGTCCCACACCTTGAACAGCATCGGTATGAAATAAAGCCTCATGTTGATGGCAGATCTCCCCCACTTTTTGAAGATCAAGAATATTCCCTATTTCATTATTAACATGCATTAAGCTAACAAGTTTCTTAGAATTATCCTCTAGTAAAAGTTTTTCGAGATGATTTAAATCCACAGAGCCTTTTTCATCTGTTTTAACATACGAAACCCTTATTTTATCAATTTTATCTAACGCATCTAAAGCATGAAGAATTGCATGATGTTCTATTTGAGATGAAATTAGTGTGGTAACTCCTAAGTCCTTAACAGCACAATTCAAAATCATATTATCAGACTCTGTGCCTCCCGATGTAAAAATAATTTCTTGTGTCTCGGCATTCAGTAAAGAGGCAATTCCTTTTCTAGCTGTTTCTATGTGGGTCTTTGCGGTACGCCCAAAGGCATGAGTAGAAGAGGGATTGCCAAAACACTCTTCCATGATAGTCGAGATAGATTGTATAACCTCTTTACGCATGGGTGTTGTGGCAGCATTATCAAAATATACATTCATCTATTTTGTTCTTTATGGTTCAAAAGTCTTCAATGTATTAATTATAATGTCGACACATTGGCTGAGTTGTTCTTCATTAATAACCAATGGTGGTGCAAATCGAATAATATTTCCGTGTGTTGGTTTTGCTAATAACCCATTTTCTTTCAATTTAATGCATATTTTCCAAGCAATTTCATTTTCATTTGAATTATCAACTTCAATTGCATTCAATAATCCCTTACCTCTTATTTTTGAAACAATCGAGCTATTTTCAATGTATGATTTAAGAGATGATCTAAATTTTTTCCCCAAAAAATATGAATTATTAGATAATTTTTCTTCTATGATAACTTTTAGAGCTTCAAGGCAAATTGATGAAGCCAAAGGGTTTCCTCCAAATGTTGATCCGTGTTCTCCAGGTTTTATGCATAACATTACATTATTATCAGCTAAAACTGCAGATGCGGGAAGAATACCACCTGAAAGAGCTTTTCCTAAAATTAAAATATCTGGTCGAACATCTTCATAATCTGATGCCAACATTTTTCCTGTTCTTCCTAAACCAGTTTGAACTTCATCTACTATTAATAAAACATTATATTTTGTACATAAATTTCTGACATTGGACAAATATCCATCATCTGGAACTATAACACCAGCTTCACCTTGAATTGGTTCTATCATAAAAGCAGCTGTTTCGTGATTTTTTAATTTGTCTTCTAAAGATTGTAAATCATTATATGGAATAATATCATAACCAGGCATATATGGACCAAAACCTTTAAATGACAAGGGGTCATCAGAACTTGAAATTGCAGCCAAAGTTCTTCCCCAGAAGTTACCATTAGCAAAAATTATTCGAGCTTTATTATTTGGAATTTTCTTTTTTAAATATCCCCATTTTCTTGCCAGTTTAATAGCAGTTTCTCCTGCTTCAACTCCTGTGTTCATTGGGAGGACTTTATCATATTTAAAAATATCCGTTATAAATTTTTCATATACACCTAATACATCGTTATGGAAAGCTCTAGAGGTTAGCGTTAATTTATTAGCCTGGGAATTTAATACTTCTATAATCTTGGGATGGCAATGCCCTTGATTTACAGCAGAATAGGCGGATAAAAAGTCAAAATATTTTTTTCCATCAACATCCCATAGATAAATACCTTTTCCCCTAGATAATACTACAGGTATTGGTTTGTAGTTGTGAGCACCATGATTATTTTCAAGATCAATATAGTATGAAGACTTAACCGTAGTGTCCAAATTTTAAATAATTTAATTATCCTGTAGAAAAATATCCAATCAAAAATAAGGAATATAGGAGTCAAAAACTCAATTGAAATAGTGATTTATTTTGCCAAGCCTACTAAATTTGGAATATGTCAAGAAAAAGATTAAATAAAACTGAATTTAATTTAAATATAATAGACATTAACTCCAAAGGTATGGGAGTTGCGAAATCTAAGGAAGGAGTAGTTTATTTTGTTAAAAATGTAGTTCCAGGTGATATAGTTGATATTCGTATCTATAAAAAAAGAAGAGGCTACTTTGAGGGTGAACCTATATCATGGATTAAAAAATCTAATCAAAGAACAATTCCTGTTTGTGAACATTTTGGGATATGTGGTGGATGTAAGTGGCAACATCTAAGTTATAAGGGGCAGTTAGATTATAAAGAAAAAGGAATTATTAATAATCTAAGGAATATTGGAAAACTTGATATTAATGAGATTCTTCCTATTAGGGGTGTTAAAAATCCCTTTTATTATAGAAATAAAATGGAATTTTCTTTTTCCAATAAACGCTGGTTAACCTCTGATGAAATAAATAAAGATACTAATGTAGATCGAAATGGATTAGGTTTTCATAAGCCTGGTATGTGGGATAAAGTCGTAGATATTAATAAATGTCATCTTCAAGCCGATCCTTCTAATGAAATTCGAAATGCTATCCGTTCATATTCAATTGAAAAAAAATTCAAGTTTTTTGATCCTCATAACCAAAGTGGCTTTTTAAGAACTCTCATGATTCGAAATACTTTAGATGGTGAAATAATGGTATTAATTCAATTTTTTAAGGAAGATAAAATTAAACGAGAATTACTGTTAAATTATATTAAAAAAAGCTTTCCAAAAATTGTTTCTCTGCTTTATTGTATAAATTCTAAGGGTAATGATAGCATCTATGATCAAGATATTTTTTGCTTTAAAGGAAAAGATCATATAACGGAACACATAGACGACCTTCAATTTAAAATAACTGCTAAATCTTTTTTTCAAACTAATCCCAAACAAGCAGATATTCTTTATGGTATAGCTAAAAATTTTGCATCATTAGAGCCTAATGAAATTGTTTATGATTTATATACTGGTACAGGAACAATCGCTCTAAGTTTAGCCAAAGATTGTGCTAAAGTTATTGGGATAGAGTCGGTTAAAGAAGCTATTGATGCAGCCAGAGAAAATGCAAAATTTAATCAAATTAAAAACGTGATTTTTGAACTAGGCGATATGAAGTACTGCTTTGATGATGACTTTATTTCGCGTCATGGAAGGGCAGATCTAGTAATAACAGATCCACCACGAAATGGCATGCATGCAGATGTTGTTCAACAATTACTTAAGCTTGCACCTAAAAAAATCGTTTATGTAAGCTGTAATAGTTCCACTCAAGCACGTGACATCAAAATGATGAAAAATAAATATAAAGTAGTTAAAAGTCAGGCTGTGGATATGTTTCCGCAAACACATCATGCTGAAAATGTCGTACTTTTACACCTCAATACCAATCATGCATAAACAGCTTTTAAAAAAGTGCCTTTTAATATTTAGTATCCTTGTCCTATTAAATTGTGAACAAGATGATATATGTATTGAATCGGTTACAGAAAGTCCAGATTTGATAATTTTAATGCTTGATAAAAATAACATAGAAATTAGAAAAAATCCTTCCAATTTTTTAATCCGTGCAATAGATTCTGATAGCATTTATCAAATGAACACTAGTGACTCTCTAGCATTACCCCTAAATATTAAAAAAAATAATGTTTTATTTGAATTTATATTAAATGAAGGGTCAGAACAGCAAAATATTGATACCCTTCAAATTAACTATAAACGTATCGATAATTTTATTAATACAGCTTGTGGATATCGCTCAAAATATATCCTAGAGGAAAAACCAGTAATTATTTTAAATCAAGGAAATAATTGGATTCAAGGGTTTACAATTTTAAAAGACACCATATCAGATGAAATTAGTGCGCATTTGGGTATTTTACATTAGCCTTTTATTGGGCTCTCAGATTGGACATGGACAACAACAAGCGGAAGAATTTTCAGTTGTGATTTCTGATACTTTAGATATTGAAGACAGGATTCCTCTGAGTTTTCGTTTTGGTGTGGACTTATATAGAATTATTCTCTCACAAGTTGAAAATGAATATGACGGTTTTGAAGTTGTTGCAGATTTACGTTTAGGTGAAAATTTATTTATAGCATTGGAACTAGGAGATGTAAAAACCACCAAACAAGTTGAACAAGTAAATTTCACAACCTCTGGAAATTACTTAAAACTGGGTTTTGATTATAATATGTATGAGAATTTAAAAGGAATGAATAATTATATTACTGTAGGACTTCGATTTGCTTCAAGCAGCCATAGTCATATTTTAAATAATTATACTATACTTGATCGCACACGTTTTTGGCCAGGCTCTGACCTTTCTATTAATGATGGCTTTGCAACTGGTGATCGTCCTAACTTAAATGCTCAATGGTTCGAAGTTGTAGCAGGTTTTAAAGTTCAACTTTTGAAGAATATCTATATGGGTCTTAGTCTTCGATTAAACCGACTCTTAAGTGATAAGGTTCCCGAAAACTTTGATAATATTTATATTCCAGGGTTTAATAAAAAAACTGAGGATAATAAGTTTGGTGCTGGCTTCAATTACACCTTAACTTATAGTATTCCATTTGCTTCAAAAAAAAAGTAGATTAGTCCTCTCTTAATTTATGTGTCCTTTTCGTGCCATGGTAAATAGGAAAATATATTAAACGGGATTCCAGTTTTCCATTAAAAATTTTGATTTTCCTACTTGGTCTAAGCCCTATGCATTTAATAGCTTCCATATTTGAACTTATTAACCAAGCGTCTGTATTGGGGAAACTTTGTTTGAATCCATCTCCAATGCCTTGATATAATGCATTAATATCTCCATCAAGACGTTCCCCATATGGAGGATTAGTTAAAAGATGAAGTGGACCTTTATTTTCTTTTTCTATTTGAAAAAAGTCTTTTTTTTCTATATGAATAAAATCACTTAGGTTAGCGTTTTCTATGTTTTGCAAAGCTTTTTCAACTGCAGAAGGGGCTTTATCAGAGCCTCTAATTTGAATGTTTGGATTAGTAATTTTTCTTAATTGACTTTCTCTAATAAGTTCAAAAAGCTTGGCATCATAATCATTCCATTTTTCAAAAGCAAAACTATTGCGATTGATATTTGCGGGAACCCTAGAAGCAAACATCGCAGCTTCAATTAATATCGTTCCACTACCGCACATGGGATCTAAAAAGTCAGTATTGGCTTTCCATTCAGAAAGCTGAATTAAACCTGCGGCAAGAACTTCGTTAATAGGAGCAATATTATTTGCAGTTCGATAGCCCCTATGATGTAAGGATGTTCCAGAGCTATCTAAAGAAATAGTGCATATATCATTTTGAATATGGAGGTTAATCTTTAAGTCTGGAAGACTTATATTAACACTGGGTCTTTTATTATATCGATCGCGAAACTGATCTACTAAACCATCTTTAGCTTTTTGAGAAGCATATTTAGAGTGCGTGAATAATTCTCCATTAACGACACTATCAATTACAAATGTTGAATCAACATCCATATAATTTTCCCAAGGTAAATTATAGAAGACTTGATATAAACTATCTTCATTTTGAATTCTTTCTCTGTGAATTGGTTTTAAAATTTTTAAAGCTGTCCTTAAGCAAAGATTTGCTTTATACATGAAACCTTTATCTCCAATAAATGATACAAAGCGATTACCCTTATTTACCTCTTTTGCTCCTAACTTGAGTAATTCTTTTTCTAAAGTCTCTTCAAAACCAAAAAAAGTTTTGGCTAGCATTTTGAAATTTTCATCCATTTTTTTAAGGAGTAGCCATCATTCTAGATAAAACATGATTCACATTTCCCTTGAATTAGTGTTTGTGCAGCATTTACCTCTCGATTTTTAATTTCAGGTAATTGAGTATCTATTAACAAGCAGTCTATTTTACCACATTCTAAACATTGAAAATGTGAGTGTGAACAAAAATGTTCTTCCTGGCAACAATTTTTACATTTTGCATAAAATCTGATACCATTTTTATCGAGAAGTGAATGTATGATTCCATCATCTTCAAGTTTGTCTAAAATACGATATATAGTAGTCTTATTGATTTTTGATTCGTAGCGTTGAATTAGATCTTTTGCTGAAATAGCATTTTTATTGTTGATAAATTCATTAACTAATATTTCTACTGCCCGTGTTTTTCTCAAAATTCCCATAAAACAAATTTATAACAACTAAGTTAGATGACAAATAAAATATTACTTTTGCAACTTAGTTGCATTAAATTAAATATTGTGATGAAATTATTATTTGAAAAATCTGATACAATTGGCGCTATTGTTAGCTTTTTATGTTTTATTCATTGTCTAACTTTACCATTTATAATTATTGCAATTCAAACTTACAGTGAAGGGTTTATTGAATTAAGTCCTATCTGGTGGAAAAATTTAGATTTTTTTTTATTGTTAGTTTCTTTTTTTGCAGTCTATCATTCGGCAAAATATACAAATAAAAAATTGATGAAAACTGCATTATGGTCAAGCTGGATTATTCTATCAATATTAATTGTTAATGAAAAATTGCATTGGCTTTCATTCCCAGAATTAGGAACTTATTTTTCGTCTCTATCACTTGCAGGCTTACATATTTATAATTATAAGTTTTGTAAGTGCGATCCTCAAAATTGATCAAAAAAGTTAGTAAGATTTCATACTAAATTTTAAAAAAAGAAATTAAAGTGGAAATAATCAAAAAATTACCAGTGACAGTTTTAAGCGGATTTTTAGGAGCTGGAAAAACAACTTTATTAAACAATATTTTACATAATAAAGAAGGCCTAAAAGTCGCTGTCATAGTTAATGATATGAGCGAAGTTAATATAGATGCAGAACTTGTAAAAAACGAAAATACACTTTCCCGAACTGAAGAAAAATTAGTTGAAATGAGCAACGGTTGTATTTGTTGCACTCTAAGGGAAGACTTAATGATTGAAGTAGAAAGGCTAGCAAGAGAAAATCGTTTTGATTATTTACTTATTGAAAGCACTGGAATTAGCGAACCCATTCCCGTTGCTCAAACCTTTTCTTTTGCAGATGAAGAGAATGGTATTGACCTCTCAAAATTTAGCACTATTGATACTATGGTTACAGTAGTGGATGCATTTAATTTTTTTAAAGATTTCGGAAGTGCTGAAACATTAATAGATAGAGATTTAACTAATATTGAAGGTGATAGTAGAACCATTGTCAATCTATTAACTGATCAAATCGAATTTGCTAATGTTATTATACTTAATAAGACTGATTTGGTTGAAAAAAATGCTTTAAGGGTTTTAAGAGAAATGATTCAAAAACTTAACCCAAAAGCAAAAATAATTGAAACTAGTTTTAGTAAAATATCCAATAAGGAAATATTAAATACAAATTTATTTGATTTCGAAGAGGCTGAACAAAATGCAGGATGGATCGAAGAACTCGGAAAAGATGAACACACGCCTGAAACAGAAGAGTATGGTATTAATTCTTTTGTTTTTAGAAGTAAAAAGCCTTTTGACCCAGATCGCTTTTGGAATTATTTACAGAATAATTTTCCTGATAACATTATACGTAGTAAGGGATTATTTTGGCTAGCCTCTAGACCAGATCAAGCACTAGTTTGGAGTCAAGCTGGAGGATCCTTAAAGGCCGACAGTGCTGGAGTATGGTGGTCCAGTATGCCTTACGAAAATCATATTCGACAAATTGCATTTGTTGAAAACGTAGAACTTATCGAAAGTAATTGGGATATCACTTTTGGTGATCGAAAAAATGAAATCGTTTTTATAGGGCAAAACCTAGACATAGATCTAATAAAATCACATTTAGAATCTTGTCTTGCAAATAAAACAGAACTTGCAAGTTCATATTGGAAATCGGGCTTTGAAGATAACTGGCCTGTTGAAAGAGCCTATGCAATATAATTATTTTAAAAGTGTAGTAAGAATTTAAAAAGTCAAAATAAATCTATATAA
>CENP01108321.1_pt1 | contig 30718 bp, 32 predicted proteins | sample 361281 | NCBI WGS metagenome assembly CENP01 (sample SAMEA2591122, study PRJEB7988) | marine metagenome | biome: marine biome (ENVO:00000447); feature: deep chlorophyll maximum layer (ENVO:xxxxxxxx); material: saline water (ENVO:00002010), including plankton (ENVO:xxxxxxxx) | depth 70 m | reverse complement strand
TAGGGCGGTCTCCCGCCCCGTAGTTATTTTACCTCAATTACACGAGGTTTTTTATGGTCAGGTACTACTCTTTCAAGGTTAACAGTAAGTAAACCATTTTTTATTGCAGCACCTAAAACTTCAAGATCTTCTGCTAAAGTAAATTTTAGCTTGAATGCTCTTTTGGCTATGCCTTTGTGCAATGCTTCTTCAGCAGAATCGTCCTCCTTAGGACCATCATGCTTAATTGTCAGCACTCCATCACACAGCTCAATATCAACATCTTTTTTATCGATGCCTGCTAGAGCAATTTCTATCTTAAACTTAAGCCCATCCTTAAAAATATTGTAAGGTGGGTAACCAGATTGAGACTCATTAGAAATTCTTTCGAGTCTATCTACGAGTGTTTCAAAACCTAAAACTCGGTTTGAAAACATTGGATCAGTAAAATTTATTAACATAATGTCCTCCTTATAAGCGACTAGTTAATTAATTGCTGGCCTCACCCGAGCACCAACATCATTTAATCTATAGATAAGTTTTAAAAAATCAAGCTTTTTTTTTATAAATGTAACCTATACTTCTCAAAATATTGATTTTTATTGAAATAATGAGTAGTATAAGTTACATTATTATTTAACAAGGAAAATATACATGGGTAAAAATCATAAAGATTTAGAAATCCTGCTAACGCTTAAAAGAAAAGAGGCTGGTATAACTCAGGCTGTTTTAGCAGAGGCTGTACAGGTATCACGTAAAAGTATCAATGCAATTGAGAATGGAATTTATATTCCCTCTACAGTATTATCATTAAAGATTGCTACAATATTGAATTGTAAAGTTGAGGACTTATTTAAATTACATGAGGGAACTTTTCCTCTTATGATTAATCAAAGTAAATATGAGCAATAAACTTAAAATATTTTTAACCTTTTCTTTAGTCTTTCTAACTAGCTGTGCTACTGGTGGATTCAAGCCAAACGTTGTGCCTAGAGATGCAGCAGGAAAATCTCAAATAGTCCTCTCAGGCACTGTTGTATCAGTCAAAGAGGTAATTATAGAGGGGGATAGGGATGTTGGAACTGCATCGGGTTCTGTAATTGGTGCAATTGTAACAGGATCAGCTGCAAAAAGATCAGCTGACGGTGATGGAGATACATCGGAGTTAATTGGTGGATTAGTTGGAGGGCTGGTTGGTTCAGTTGTTGGAAGTGAAGTAGGAGAGTCTCTATCAAGAAAGAAGGGGCTAGAGTTAATAATTCTTCTTGAAAATAATGGAAAAGAAATTTCAGTTGTGCAAGAAATATCAGAAGACCTAAACTATAATTTCCGTAAAGGAGATGAAGTTAGAATTATCAGGTCTGCCGGCAGAACGAGAGTAGTTCCACTTGAATAAGAATTGCCAGAAGTAAATCTTTGGAATAAAGCGCTAGATATCCTATCAAGAAGGGAGCACTCCATTTCACAATTAAAAAGCAAAATTCAAAAGTTTCAGGATAACGAAGAACAAATTCAAGAGCTTATAAATAAACTCATTGATAAAAATTTGTTATCAGATAAGCGATTTGCTGAATCTCTTATAAAATCCAAAAGTGAAGCAGGTTATGGCCCAAATTACATAGAACAACTTCTCCAGAAAAATTCAATCTCAAATAATGATTACGATTTATATTCGCTCAATATTGATTGGCATGCTATTTGTAAAAATGTTGCAGAAAAAAAAATGGGTAACAAAAAACTTAATTACGAAGATAAGCAAAAGATTTTGAGATTTTTGTCCTACCGAGGTTTCACTTATGAAATAATAAAAGGTTCAACAAATCTTGATATATGACTTTAGCAACAAAATATAGACCAAAATCTTTTTCAGAAGTAATAGGACAAGATCATGCAGTGGTTGCTTTAAGAAATATTATTAAAAATCAAAAAATTCATAACGGTTATATTTTTTCTGGTACAAGAGGAATTGGTAAAACATCGCTTGCTAGACTATTTGCAAAAGCACTAAACTGCCATCAATATGATTTAGATAACGGCGATGTTTGCAATAACTGCCCTAGCTGCATAGATATACAAAATAACTCACATTTAGATTTAATAGAAATTGACGCAGCATCAAATAGCAAAGTTGAGGAAATGAGAGAGCTGCTAGACAGCGTTCAATTCAGTCCTTCAAATGGGAAATACAAAATCTATCTTATAGATGAGGTTCATATGCTCTCTAAAAATGCATGGAATGCTATGCTGAAGACTTTAGAGGAACCCCCTGAACATGTTGTATTTTTAATGGCAACTACAGAGTCAGATAAAATACCTAAAACAATTATATCGAGATGCTTACAATTTAACTTAAAGATTGTTTCGGATAATTCTATTGCAGAGAACATAAAAAATATTTTTAAAAAAGAAAATATTTCATTTGATGATGGTGCAATAGATTTATTGGTTGAATTAGCTGGAGGATCAATTAGAGACTCAATTACTCTTGCAGATCAGGCTGCTTTTCAATGCAATAACAATATAACTGAGGCAGAGATGTCAAAATTTCATGGCCTAATAGATAAATCATCTGTAGATAAATTATTAAGTGATATTTCAGAAAATAATGTCGAGAACATTATCAACGAACTAAAACGTTTTTATGACCTCGATACAAACTATCAAATTCTTTTTGAGAGAGTTTTAGCTGAATTACATAAACAAATAATTCAAGAGATGTTAAAAGGAAATGATCCTCAGGATGCTCATTTATATCATCAATTTTTCAATTCTGGATTTAATGAGTCACAAATTTCTGGAAGAGCAAGAGAAGCATTTGAAATAAGTGTTTTGAAATGTTTATCATTCAGAGATAGCAGAAAAAACTCTACCGAAGAAATTAAAGACGATTCAAAAAAAAAGTCTGAAGACCAATCAATAGAACATTCCAAGAAAACTAAATCTAAAATACCAGAAAAGTCTGAGGAAAATATTGAAATAGAAGAATCAAAGCAAACAAATGAAGAAAAAAAATTAGATCCTAAATTGTGGTTCGAAACTTTTGAAAGTCTTGATATTGTTGGGCCTACCAGAACTCATTTTGCAAATCTCGAGATAAAAGGATCATCCGATAACAAAGTAATTTTTATTGGAGAAAAGATGTTTGCAAAAAGAATAAAAGAAAATAATATTTCTGAATTAAAAAAATCCCTTGAAAATGCAGGTTTTGGTAACCTTGATATAGAAATTGAGGAGATAGATAAGGTAATTGATACACCCTCAAATAACTGGAAGAAAAAAAGAAAAGAACAAATTGAAGATTTTCAAAAAGAGATAATTAACAGCTCTCTTATTAAAAATTTACAAGAAAATTATGACAAGACTTTAAATAAAGAGAAACTAATAATTATTGACCATGAAGAATGACTCTGATCTGTTAAATGAATTAATAAATGCTTTAACTATTTTGCCTGGCGTCGGCATCAAATCTGCACAAAGGATGGCATTTAATTTGCTTGAAAAAAATAGGGATAAAGCCAAAAATTTATCTGATCTACTAAGGTTAGCAACCGAACAAATAAGAAATTGCAACCAATGTAGAAATTTAACTGAGCAAAGCATCTGTAATATATGCAGTGATGAAAAAAGAGATCAAAATATGCTATGTATAGTTGAAAATCCTTCAGATGTACTTGCAATAGAAAATTCTGGAACCTTTAAGGGTAAATATTTTGTTTTGATGGGCAGACTTTCTCCAATAGATGGCTTGGGCCCTGGAGAATTAGGCATTCCTAAATTAATCCAACAAATTACTAATTCAAATATTAAAGAAATAATAGTTGCAACTAGTCCAACAGTGGAGGGGGACGCAACATCATTCTATATTAAAGATCAGATCACAAAAGAAGAAGTTAAAGTCACTAGAATAGCCTATGGAGTTCCAATGGGAGGGGAATTGGAGTATGTTGATAATACTACTTTAGGCAGAGCTATTCAGGGTAGAAGAGAAATCAAAGAATGAGTATTAAATCTGATAATTGGATTATTGAACAGGCAGAAAAAAATCAGCTTATTAAACCTTTTGAAAAAGAGCAAATTAGAGAAGTTGATAATAAAAAAGTAATCTCCTATGGCGTATCAAGTTATGGTTACGATGTAAGGTGTGCAAATGAATTTAAAATATTCACAAATACATTTTCGTCAGTAGTTGATCCTAAAAATTTTGATGAAAAAAGTTTTGTCGATATACAAGATAGTGAATGTATTATTCCACCAAATTCTTTTGCACTTGCTAGAACAGTTGAATATTTCAAGATACCAAGATCGATACTTACTCTATGTCTTGGAAAGTCAACCTATGCAAGATGTGGAATTATTGTAAATGTAACTCCACTAGAGCCTGAATGGGAGGGTCATGTGACTCTAGAGTTTTCAAACACAACTAATTTACCTGCAAAAATTTACGCTAACGAGGGAGTTGCTCAAATGCTTTTTTTTGAATCAGATCAAGTTTGTAAAACTAGTTATAAAGATCGTGGGGGTAAATATCAGGGACAAACGGGTGTCACTCTTCCAAAAACTTAGGTTCGTCTACTAGAGATAGTTTATTAACTTTGCCATTTCTTAACTCTATGAAACTATCAATAATCATAAAATCATACTCGGGAGAAATATAATAAGTTATATCTCCCGCATCATTTGATGTTGCCTTAACTATTATGCAATTGATATTTCCAAATTTCTTATTAATAATCCTCTCTCCAATCACCTTATATTCACGCTCAATAATTTTTCCTTCTGTATTTGTAATTACATTTAGGAAAAAGTTATCAACGCCATTTTTAACATTAAGTCGCATTTGGAGATCGCTTCCAAGCTGGTCCAACACATTTTCTTCTTTTAAAAATGAAAAACCAAGCTCCTGAGACTCAATCCTATCACCTAAAAAAGAGACTTCGAAACTTTTTTCTTTACTACCAGGAACATTATTTTTCACTCTTGTAAAAAGTGTTTTAACTTTATTACTTTCAAGAACTAGCGAGGATTTTTGTGAATACTCATAGATAAAAAGAGGCCTCAAAACAAATCTAGAAGTAATTTCATTGTCATCAAATTTAAAACTTCTTTTAAGAGTTATATTACCAGCAGAATAATGTGTAAATTTAAACTTGGCATCCCAGCTCTTGAATTCATCAGAAATAAGTGAAAAAGATAAGAACAAGATAAATAAACGCATTTTAAAGGTTAGATATAGTTTCTGGATAAATTTTATTTTCTAATTTTTTAATTTTCTCTGTTAAAGACTCAATAGTATCATCTGGTTCAATTTCAATACTCTGTTGTCTGATAATTGGTCCAGCATCAAGATCAGAAGTTACATAGTGAATTGTAGTTCCGTGAAGTTTATCACCTGCAAGCAAGGCTTTTTCATGTGTATTTAATCCAGGATATTTTGGCAGGAGGGAAGGGTGTATATTTATGATTTTTTGTTTCCAATTTTCTACCAGAAAATTACTTAAAATTCTCATATATCCAGCCAAGATGACATAATCAGGGTTAAGTTTTTGCAAATAAAAATTGATTTCCTCATCAAACTCTTCTCTTGAATCAAATTTTTTATGGTCCAAAATTTTACAATCAACATTAAAGTTCTTTGAAATATCAATGCCACTTGCATTAGGATTATTTGTGAAAGTTGATATTACCTTGTAGTTTAATTTTTTCTCATTTTGAAGAATTGATTGAAGATTAGTTCCCGTACCAGAAAAGAAGACAACAATATTCATTTATTAATTTTTGAAGATAAATTTTTTTTCTGTCTTTGAAACGTATCCAATTTCAAATAACTTTGAGTTAATTTTCTTAGCCTTCTCAACATCTTTTCTATCAAGAATTAAACAAAATCCAATTCCACAATTAAAGACTTTGTACATTTCATTTCTTGTGATATTGCCGAGTTTCATAATTTCTAAAAAAATACCCTTTAATTTGCACTTATCTCTGTCAATAATCATTGTGTAGCTAGAATTAATTCGTGAAAGATTTTCTTCAAGCCCACCTCCAGTAATATGTGCCATTCCATTGATTTTTAGTTTTTTTGTGAGTTCAAGCACTTCTTTAACATAAATTTTTGTTGGCGTTAGTAGTTTTTTTTGTAATTTTCTATCAGTTTTTTTGCTATTTATTATTTTGTTAATTAGAGAATATCCATTTGAGTGAAACCCAGAAGAGGGCAGTGCAAGTATTGCATTATTCTCTCTAATTTTTGACCCATCTATAATATTTTTTCTCTCATTAATGCCCATCGCAAACCCAACTAAATCAAAATTATCTTTAGTATAATGATTGGGCATTTCTGCAGTTTCGCCACCAATTAATTCGCAACCAGCCTGATCACAACCCTTCAGAATTCCTTTTATAATTTCTTTTCCCTTATTTCTATTAAGTTTTGATACTCCATAGTAATCAAGAAAAGTTAATGGAGTTGCACCACTAACTACTAAGTCATTAACACACATTGCTACTAAATCTATTCCAATAGATGAAAGGTTTTTTTGCTTAAGTGCAAGGGTTATTTTTGTTCCTACTCCATCACAAGCTAGTGCAAATACTGGGTCTTTGTATTTTTTCGGCGGTTTAACATAGCCTGAAAAACTACCTATATTGCTTAGAGCATTTTTTAGATCCCTTTTTTTGGTAAGAGATTTAATATCTTCAATAAATTTTTGCCCTTCATCAATGTTTACTCCTGATGATTTATAATTAATTTTGCCTTTATTCATTTATGGTTAACTGTTTGTGTAATGTATTATTCAAAAATTCTCAAAGTCACTAAAATTATACTTTTTTTTGGACTTTCAAGTTCAGTTAATTTGGCTGAAGAAGACAATCTAGTTATTAGCTATATTGTTAATTATGAGGAAATATACAGATTAGAGGAAAAAATATATGAGTTAAGTCAAAAGATATTAGATGATTATCAAGTTTCCATGACTAATAAGAAGATAGAATTTAATGCAGAAAAATATTTCATAGGATTTAAAGTAATTCAAATCGATGAAAAAAATTTTCTTGAATTAAAATTTAACAAAAAAAAGATAGAAGAATATTTAAATATAGAAAATTAAATGAATAAAATTACCTCCAGCAATCAATACTTTTTTAATTTTAAAAGAGACCTTAATGCAAGCTTAGATAATTTTTATTTTTCAAAAAAAAATGAAATATTAAAAAATGAATTAGATTTATTTATTAATAATTCTGATGCACATAATTTTTTTATTTCTGGAGACAAAGGGTTAGGAAAGACTTTTTTGCTAAACTGCGTACTTAATCACAAGAAATTTAACGAACAAAAATGTTTGTATATCGATATTAAAAACCTTAGCAATAATGTACAAGTCTTTAATGAAATAGATTCTTTTTCAGTTATTTGTATAGACAATATTCATTGCTCCAGCAAGGATATAGAATTAGAGCTTTTCAATCTTGTAAATAAGGCTTTTACCAGCAAGATAAAGCTTTTAATCTCTTCTCAACTACATATTACTCAATTAATTTTTTTTCCTGATTTGCTTTCTAGGATTAAACAGATGAGCTGTTTTTCAATTGAACAGATTTCTGATGATGAAGTTGATGATGCTATTGATTTTATGAATACAAAATTGAAACTTTTTTTTTCAAAAGAGCTTATTGAAGATATATCAAAGATCGTAAGAAGAGATATTTCCTCTATTAAAGATTTGTTTGTTGAGATTGAGCAATTTCTTTACTCTGAGAAGAAAAGACCATCGAAAAGGACAATAATGGGCTTTTTAAAGAAAAGGATTAATCAATAAAAGAACACTCTCTGCAAAGGACATTAATTTCTTTTCTCATTTTACCTTTACTTAACTCTTTTCCATTCACAAATTCAGATATAGCTTCAGTAAGTGAGATTGCAAAATTTAAGCTGTTGCTATTTTTTGCAGGCTTTACATAGTCCACTTTAAAGTCATCAATCTCTAATATAGCCTCTGCTGTAAAATTAATAGCGTCTTCAAGGGTGCCTATTTCATCAACAAGACCTATTTCAACTGCATCTTTTCCATACCACACTCTTCCTCTAGCAATCTCTAAAACCTTTTCTAGAGGTATATCTCTATCTTTTGAAGTTTGTGTTGTGAAATTCATATATGTTTCATCAATATTTGCTTGAAAAGTTTCTATTATTTCTTCAGGCCAGTCTTCTGTCACAGGATTGAAGTCTCCAAATTCAGTAGTTTTATTTGAATCATAATTTAATCCTGCCCACTCAAGAATCTTTTCCATGGATAAAAGACGTCCATAAACACCTATAGATCCTGTAATAGTATTTTCTTCTGCGAAGATTTTATCTGCCATCGATGAAACCCAGTAGCCACCAGAAGCAGCCAAACTTCCCATTGAAACTACAATTGGAATACCCTTATTCTGTGCTTTTTCAATTTCCCATCTTATATATTCAGATGCAACAACTGAGCCACCTGGTGAATTTACTCTTAACACAATTGCTTTTGTATTTTCATTTTCATGAGCAGCTTTTAACATTTTTACTAGCCCATCAGAGCCAGCAATACCTAGCTGTACCGGCCCTGTAGTAATAGCACCTTCAACAGTAATTACCTTGATTACATTTTTTGATTTAGATTTTTTTGCCTTTTCAAATGTCTTCAAATAATCTCTATAGTAAATTGCATTAAGCTCGTCTTCGTCATCTTCTGCAGCCCCAAACTTTTCCAGCATTCTATCATTAAAATCATCCTCTTCCTCTTGATAATCAATGATATTCCACTCAAGATTGGCATTTTCAAAAGAAACATTTCCCGCTATTAAATCTTTATATGACTCATCTGCATACCATTGGAGATCTACATCTCTTGTTTCTTTAACAAAATTTTTATATGCATTCCAAAATCTGTCTATGTAGTATGAATTATCCTTTTGCTCCTGGCTCATATTTGATCTTGTCCAGTCTTCAGGCCCTGTCTTCCAATCTCCTGCAGTAAAAACTCTCGGAGTTAAAAGAAATTTTTCGAAAAAATCCTTTTGATAAAATCTTGTAGACGTAAAGCCATCGAGTGCAAACGCAGAATATTTACTAGCGCTTATTTCATTTGCACCGGATGAAAGCAAATAAGCCGTATCTCCATAAATTGATAGTGACTCAGCTCTAATTATTATTTCTTTGCCTGCCTGAGCAGCTTCTTTTATCTTTTTAGCCAAAGGTATTGCATAAGCAGAGCTAATTTGTAGTCCTGATGGATCAAAAATCATACCCGAAACCTTTTCGTCTTCTTTAAACTTCTCAAAAAAATTAACCAGATGTTTAAATTCATATGTAATGACTTCTTCATCGCCCAAAAATGAAGTGAATTGATCTTGTGATTTGGGAATTTGTTGATCAACAACTATTCCATCTGGACTAAAAACTACAACCTTTCCATCTGCTTTTGGCTTAGTCTCATTATCAAAAAGTGGATCTAAAATACTTATAAGAAGCGCAGCAACGACAAATAAAAAGATTGAAGTTGCTAGGGTAAAGCGTATTGCTTTCCAAAAGAAATCTCTTCCAACTCTTATGAAATACCAAATATTACCTAGGAAATTTCCTAGCCTAGAAAACGCTCCGATATCGTTTTTTTTCTTAGTTTTTGCCATATCTATTTATATATTACTTTTATCAATGAAATAAAGTTTCATTTTTATTAAATAAATGTATCATTTTAGAAAATTTTTATAGATGAGAATTTTAGCAATCTTAAGTTTATTTTTTCTAGCTTCTTGTGAGAGGCCGGATTTAGAATTTACTAACTCCAAACCAAAACATTCATATATGCTTAATGATCAGTTAATTTTTCTGAATTTCTGGGCAGATTGGTGCGCCCCATGCATAAAGGAGTTTCCTTATTTTAACGAATTAGACAAAAACCAAAATGTAACAGTAATCGGATTTCATTTTGATCAGTTTGATGTCCTTGAAGACGAAGTTGTAGAGGGGTTTATAAAAAAATTTAATATTCAATTTTTAAATTTAAAAACTGACCCAAGAGATATTTGGGGTGTTGATATACCGAACAGCGTACCAACAATTCTAATAATCAAAAACAATTCAATATTAAAGACCATTACGACGCCCCAAACGCTTGAGACATTAGAGAGCCTTGTTCAAGATCTTAGCTAACTTTTGATTTCACTTTACCTTTAGAAAATAGAGTTTGAATTTCTTCACCTTTTTTTAATCTTTTTGCATCTTTAATTACTCTGTTTTTTTCATCAGTAGTAATTGAATAGCCTCTGTTTAATACTCCTTTAGGATCAAGAGCATGAATTTTTTCTTGAATTAACTGAAGTTTTGAATTTGAGCTACTCACTATAGTGAGTAGTTGATGGTTTAGATTTGTCTTTAGAACATTTAAAGAATTAGATATTTTTACTAATCTTGATTTAGGAGATACATTATTTAGCTCGGCAAATTTAATATCTATTAAATTAATTTTTTTGCTTAAAAAATTTTTAATAGCAAGCTCTATTCTTTCATGTTGCTCATCAAGTCTAAGTTGCTGTTCGTTAAGTTTCTGCTTTGGAGTTCTTAGTTGTTTTTTAAGAAAATGAAGAGACTGAGTCTTTTCTTTAATTCTAGTAATAATATTTCTGTGAAGAACTAATTTAGCATTTTCGAAATATTCCAGAATACGACTAGAACCCTCTGATATTATTTCTGCAGCTGCTGTGGGAGTTGCTGCCCTATAGTTTGAAACAAAATCGGTAAGAGTAAAATCTGTCTCATGACCAACTCCACTTATTATAGGTGTCTTCATTTGTGCTATATATCTGCATACCTCTTCATTGTTGAAAGCCCAGAGATCTTCAATCGATCCTCCTCCTCTACATATGATTGCTGCATCAATATTATTTTTTGAATACTGAGTTTCAATTAATTTCAATGACTGAAGTATAGAATTAGGAGATTGTTCGCCTTGGACTATAGTTGGAGCAATCAAGATTTCTGTATGAGGAGACCGTCTTTTTAGTGTAGATATTACATCTCTTATGGCTGCTCCTTTTGATGATGTAATAATTGCGATTTTGTTATTTATGTCAGGAAGCTGTTCACTATTTTTCGTTTCAAATAATCCTTCAGAATTAAGCTTATTTTTTAAAAGCTCGAATTTTCTCATCAATTCACCAAATCCAGCCAGCTCCATTTGTCTAACTGTCATTTGGTAACTTCCTGTTCGCTTATAAACAGAAAGTTTCCCAAAGAGAATTAATTGATCACCTTCTTTCGGTTCATTTAGAACTTTATTATTATCACCTTTAAACATCACACATCTTAAAACGGCCTCAGAATCTTTAATCGAAAAGTACCAGTGTCCTGATGGATAGGCTTTAAAACCTGAGATTTCACCAGAGACCCAAAGAGGTGGAATGTCTCTCAAAAAATCATCAGCTGTTTGGTTTACTTCTGATACGCTGAGAATATCTCTAGAGTTTGAATTAAGATTTTCTGTGTAGTCTTCCATAAGAATTTATTATATTCTATTGCTTTCTGCGAGTTTAGCTCAGTTGGTTAGAGCACCTGCCTTACAAGCAGGGGGTCGTAGGTTCGAATCCTACAACTCGCACCAATCATTTTTATGAGTAAAGATATAAATAAGTTTTTGGATTTCCATAAAGAAAATGGAGGCACTGGTAAGCTGTTTAACTTTGAGTTTAAAGAACACAAGGAGGGTTTTTTAGAATTATCTGGTGAATTTAATGAATTATGCTTAAATCCAGATGGATCAGTCCAGGGTGGAATGATGACATCAATGCTAGACGACGTAACAGCATTGCTGTTAATTTTTGAGTCAGGAGGGACTTTATATCCTAGCTCGACCGATCTGCATACACTCCATCACAGGCCTCTTTTTAAAGGAGAGGTCACTGCTAGAGCAATCCTTATGAAAAAAGGCAAGAATATCGCGACTGTAAGAGGGGAACTTCTTAATAAAGATGGTAAGTTGGCCACAACACTTGTTCATACCGTATTTCTTATAGATAGAAAAAATAGGTTCTAAAAAAAAGCCCGCTTTCGCGGGCTTTAAAGGTTTAACGTTAATTTAACCTTTTTGTACTCCGGAATCTCTCATAGCTGCGTACCAGATAACTAATCCAAATAGGAATTTGTTAACAAGGTCAGCTAAGTTATAGATAATGTTTAGAGCGTTAGCATCTACACCACCACCTAAATAACCAAGGAAATAACCTAAAGGATAGATAGCCCACCCAACAGTTACAATCCACTTGATTCCATTAAATGCAAAGGTAAGGTTTTCGTTTCCTGCAGCATCTTTAATTTGAGCCGCTTCACCTGCAAAGACGTAGTAAATAATAAATATCCAGCCTAACATCCCCACAACAAAACCTACTGTTGCGTCTATTAATCCAGCTTCACCCAAATACCCACCTATGAGCATTACAAGTGATGCAATAAATAATTTCCAAAATACTCCAAGACTTACTGCAACTACTGCTGCAAGAATTAGATAAAACTCGACAATCTGCATAGGAACAGTGATCAACCAGTCAATATATCTATATACTGTTGGAGATTCTCCTGTAGCTACCCAAACGTCTCTCATGTACATGTAGTGCCAAAAGGCAACAAAACACACGAGCGCTGCGACTGTCAAGGAAGTTTGCCATGAAGCTTTAACTGTACTTCTTTCTACAAAGAAGAAAAGTGCTCCCGCAGCCATAACAGCTGTGGCAATCCAAAAGGATATCCCGACAAAATCGTCTTGTGCTAGAAAATAATCCATAATTTCCCCCGTTAAGTAAATTTACGCTAACGCGTACATTTTAGAGGCTCTAAAACTAAAATACAACTTTATTTACCTTCAAAAAGTTGTATTAAAATTATATTTGTAACAAAATCTAACACTTGCGGTCCGGTAGTTCAGCTGGTTAGAATGCCTGCCTGTCACGCAGGAGGTCGAGGGTTCGAGTCCCTTCCGGATCGCCATTGCAATTATGTTTGTTGATATAGCTTTACAATTTATCCTCGCTACAGTTATTGGTTCGATATGGGTTGCCCCATTTGTAGTAACTCCATCAGCCAGGAAGACACTTGATAAAGAGACATTGAAGTTTTTTTTGAGATCTTTCTTTTTCAGACTAAATCTTTTTTTAATAGTATTTTTAGGCTTATATTTAGGTATATTTTATTTTTTAAAACTGGGAACTTACGAACTATTCTTTTCGAATTATGAAACATTACTAGCGTGTATCATGATAGTGACTATTTTTCTTAATTTATTTATTTCCCTATTACTTTCCAGCATAGATCAACTTAAAAATAGAGTTCTATTTAATATTTTTCATTTGCTAAGTGTGGTGATTTTAATGGGCAATTCTTTCGCTGCGACTTATTTGCTTGTTCAAAAATTCCTACTAATTTGAAGAAAGAAAATCTTCCCACAAAAGTTTGTCCAATTTGTAAAAAGGATTTTTCTTGGAGAAAAAAATGGAGCAGAGACTGGGAAAATGTGATTTACTGTAGTGAGCGTTGTAGAAGGTCAAAAAATGAGCTTAAAAAATAACTTTTTTTACCTGGTATTATTTACTGCATATATTCCACTACTATTTCTTGGCATAACTGATCTTGATGAAGGGGCTTTTAGTTCTACCTCCTTACAGATGCTCCGAGAAAAGCAATTTCTTATTCCTTACCTTGGAGATGAACTTAGATTAGAAAAACCAATTTTGACATATATTTTTCAATGCATTTCTATTTTTGTATTTGGTATATCTGAGTTTTCATTGAGGTTGCCTTCTATGGTTGCAACTTTTATCTGGGGCTTTGTCTTTTCTAAATTTATTTTTAGTTTTAATAATGATTTTAAAATAACATCAGTTTTAAATATCTTTCTATTACTTCCTGGAATATTTCTTATGAGTTCAGTAGCAACAGCTGATGCTTTTTTGAACCTTTTTATAACCTTAGCAATGATAAATATTTACCGTTTTTGTGAAAATGAGAATAAAGAGGAATTAATAAGATGTTCTGTTTGGATTGGATTAGGTTTTCTTACCAAAGGTTTAACAATTATTGCCATTTGTGGAGCTGTATTTGTAATTTTTTCAATAATTACAAAAAAATTTAATACATTTTTAGGTGCAATTTTAAGCATCAAGCCTTGGCTTATTTTTTTAACAATTACATTGCCATGGCTTTCTTATGTGTATCTAAAAATCGGTCTTGAGCCATTAAGTTATATGTTCCTTGGTCAATCTTTTGGGAGGTATACAACAGCTTTCGAAAGTCATGATGGAATGTTTTATTATTACTTTTTAGTTTTGCCATTCGTGACACTTACTTTTTTCCCTGATTTCGTAAGGTCTTTATTTAAACTAAATTTCAAAGATAATTTAGAAAAGTTTCTTTTCACTTGGTTAGCTTTTGTTTTTATCTTTTTTTCCTTTTCTACTACAAAGTTGCCACATTATTTAATCTATGGTTTGGTCCCTATTGTATTTTTTCTACAAAAAATTTTTTTAATTGATCAGGAAAGAGCACCAACTATCTTAGAAAACATATATCAATTATTGATATGGCTCATGATCCTGTGTATTCCATACGCTCTTAGTTCATTTCTACCACAAAATAATTTTGATATTTCACTAAGTGTTATTGAAGATATATTTAATGAAAACTTATATTTATTAATAGTTAGCTTAATAATTTTATTTCTAGTTTTATTTATAATTTCACGTGTTGAAGTTAATTTTTTGAAAAAGATTTCTGCTTCTTTTTTTCTTCTAATTCTTTCAGTTCAAATTCTCCCTTTGATTATTGATTTGCAACAAAAAGACTTAAGAGAACTTGGAAAAAAATATGCAAATACAAATGAAAAAATTCTAGCTTATAAAATTAACAAACCAAGCTTTTCCTTTTATGCAAATGTTAACTATTACAGAGGATTAGAGCCAAATGCAATTATTCTTACAAGAGTAGATAAATTGAAATTTTTGGAAAATGAATATGAAATCCTTGATACCCAAGGAAATTATCTTTTAATTAAAATTACGGATGAGTAAATTACATACATTTATTGCAGGAATAATAATTTTCTGTTTAAGCCTTATACTTAAAATTTTTCAAGATTTAGAATCAAAAATTGTAATTTTTTTCAATCAATTTCTTTTTGATTCAAATTTCTTTTCCTTTTTAACTGAGATAGGAAACGGTTTTTTTGCAACAGCATTTTTGGTTCCTTGTCTTTCACTTTTATCTGCAAAGTTAAAGATCAACTATGTGCCTGTTCAGCTTATGATTGTGCCTGCTCTTTGTATTGGTTTAGATGTTCAATTTTTGAAATATATTTTATCTTTTGAAAGACCTGCAAGCACACTGGCTGATGAGATAATTTTTCTTGAACCAATTTTCATAGCTGGAAGTTTTCCAAGCGGACATGCAGCGACTGTTTTGTCCGTTATTTTAATTTGGTTATCATTTGCTTTCAAAGATTTAAAATCAAAAGAAAGCAAAATTATTTTTTCTTTTTTTATTTTAATAGCACTCTCCGTGGCATTAAGTAGAGTTATAATCGGTGCTCACTGGTTCTCCGATGTTCTTGGAAGTTTAGCTTTAGTGCTAATGGCCATTGCAATTTTCAAAATAAATTTTATTAAAGCGTTTATTGAGAAATCAATTTTTTTTAAATACTTTTCATTTGGGCTCATTGGTCTATCATGGGTCGGTATATTATTTTTTGATATTTCTGATTATTTATAATGAATTCAGATATTCTCTTTACTTTATGGCTAAGTGATTACAAATCTTTTGAATTATTTTTTCAAATTATATCTACAAGATTATTTTCATTTACCTTGTTATTTTTATTCTCAATTTATTTTTTTTTAAAAAAAAAGTTTTGGGTTTTTGTTTTCATCATTTTTGCTATTTTAATAGGTGATTTTCTGGGAGCTTTGTTAAAAGAAATACTATCAGAGGAAAGGCCTTGTTTCGGCGTTAATGGAGAATTTCTTATTAGTGAAGGCATTTTAGAAAGTCTTTGTGGAGACAAGAAAACAGGCATGCCTTCAAATCATGCTTTGAATTTTTTCTTATTTACAAGCTTATTCTTTTTAATAGAGAGAAATCTGTTAATAACTTCTATTTTAATTTTAATATCAATTTTGGTAGGCCTTTCAAGAGTATTTCTGATAAAACATTTTCTTAGCCAAGTTATAATAGGCACAGCCCTTGGATTAATTTTTGGCATTTTATTTTATGAAATTTACAAAAGGATAATAAAGAAGTGGACGTTTCAATAATATCACCTGTATTTAACGAAAAAGAGAATCTTGAACCATTTATAAAACAAGTCAGTAATGTATTAAGTCAAGAATTATGGACTTGGGAATTAATATTAGTAGATGATGGTAGTGATGATGGCTCATTTGATTTATTACAAAAACTCTCTAAATCACAAAAAAATTTAAGAATTATATCTTTATCGAAAAACTTTGGACAAACATCAGCAATACAGGCTGGTTTCGACAATGCTTCAGGAGAATATTTTGTGACGCTTGATAGCGATCTTCAAAATGATCCAAAAGATATTCCAAAATTGCTTCATAAATTAATTTATGAAGATTTAGATCTAGTTGTTGGATGGAGAAAAGACAGAAAAGATAATTTTTTATTTAGGAATCTACCATCTTACATAGCAAATAAGCTAATCGGAGCCATAACTGGTGTAAAGCTCAATGATTATGGGTGTAGTCTTAAAGCCTACAATGCAAAAATTTTGCGAGAGGTTAAGCTTTATGGTGAAATGCATAGATTTATTCCAGCATGGATGGCAACAAAAGTTTCTGCCAAAAAAATTGATCAATTAGTAGTTGACCATCATCCAAGGATTGCGGGAGAATCAAAATATGGGATTTCTAGGACTTTTAGAGTTTTTTTAGATCTTATTTCTGTTTATTTCTTTATGAGATTTTTCAGTAGACCAGGTCATTTTTTTGGCTTTCTTGGTTTGTTGATGACTTTTGTAGGTGTTGCTATTCTTAGTTATTTAATCTTTATTAAATTTGTTTATTCTATGGACATAGGCGATAGACCTCTTCTAATTGCTGGAACAATTTTTACGGTTGTTGGTGTTCAGTTTATAAGCTTGGGAGTGATAGGTGAGATTTTAAGTAGAACTTATTATGCTTCAAGCAAAGAAAAATCCTATTTGGTCAAATGGGATTCAAAGGATTAACCTTAAAAATCAGATTTTGTTAAATCTGAATTTAAAGCATAGTTAAAACCAGTTTTAGTCTTGATATTTCTTTTGGAAATTTCCAAGTCAGCAAGATTGAGGACATCTTTGTCAAATTCGTAAATTGGTTCAATGTCGCTATTAACTGCTAGCTCAAAATTTTTCTCTCTTAATTTTAAAGTAGCTTCTCGTTTCTTTTTCCATGCTTTCAGTTCTTTATCTGTGAACCTTCTTTGAAGAAGTTCTTCTGTAAGTTTTGAAGATATTAGAGCAGAAGTTGCATTATTTCCTCCGAAGCCCTTTGAATTTAAGAAGGCGATATCTTTTTGAGAGTTAAATTCTTTATTTTCCAGAAAAAAGTCTAGATTATCCTTAAAAACATCATCAGCAAGTTTTGGTATCGTGCAAATTCCTGTTAGTTTTTGACTTTCCAGGGCTCCTAAACCGCACCAAATTTGATCCATGCCAGCAGTCCCTATGGTATGTCCTAATTTAGATTTTACGGATGTAACTGGTAAATTTTCGATTCCAAATTCTTGTGCAAATGTTGAAATAATATGAGATTCAGTAATTCTATTTAAAGGAGTTCCCGTTCCATGAGCAAGAAAACAACTTTTTTCTTGAAGAGCCTTTGCTCCAAATACAGTTTCGATATCTTTGAATGTTTTGCCTACTGAAAAATAATTTCCTGCACCAGGACCGGAAATAGATTTTTTATTTCCATCAGCATTAATATTTACATTTAAAAAGCATCCTCTGATATTTGCACCTACTTCTAAAGCAAGTCTATCACTCATAAGAATAGCGAAACCCGCAGATTCACCACAAACCATACCCATGTTATCGCCAAATGGTCTACAAAATTTTGTGTAATCTAGAACATCTCCTTCACCAAGTAATTGCTGTAAATTAGTCATTCTCTCATCAGTTGCCATAGCTCCCATTGCACTAAAACCAATATAAGCAGGTGGGCCTAAAATCGCTTCAGCTGCGCCCACAATAACCAATTCACTCTTTCCACTCTTAATGAGTTCAACACCTGCATTAAGGTTATAAAGAGAAGTTGCACATGCACCAATAAAATGTCCGGTAATTCCTAAACTTCCAGTAACGTAAGCATTTATAAAATCTGCAGTCATTTCAGGAAGAGTAAAAGAAATGTGTTTAGATGAAGCTCTTTTACCCATTGGATAAGATGCAAAAAGACCATCACCTGAATATCTGTCCATATTCATCACAGCGCATCCAGCAAAGCATCCAACCTTATCTCTCCCATAAGTATCAATTTCCTTTCGTAAATCGAAACCAGCATCTGACATTGCATCAGTAAAACCAACAATAGACATTCCTAGAGCTTTTGGATGTTGTCTTGAAGCATAATGAGTAACAGGATCTAATCTAAATGGTAATTGTCCACATGCATTTGCAGGCATCTCATAGTCATAACTCCAAAAAGTATTCCGAAAAAACTCATAGTCTAATTTTCTCATCAAGGTATTTTCTAAAACTTCATTCTCTTTACTAAGGATTAGCTGTTCAATTTCTGTAGCCTCTGTTGTCTCATCAATTAAACCGCATAAGGTTAATACTGACTTTAAATAGTTAAATTTATTCTGATCCGATTCAAGATCATAGATCATTCTTGAATAACTCAGGTTATGAGAGCCTCTGCCTGCAGGTGTAAGGCCTCCAAAACCAACTAAACACGGGATGGGCTTAGCCATTTATTCTTTTCTCCATTGACTTTACGGTATTTAGAATAAGTGAATTAATTGTCATAGGTCCAACTCCACCTGGAACAGGAGTATAAGCAGAGACAATTTTTTCAATCCCTTCCATATCAACATCTCCACAGTTTAGTTCAGGATGATATCCAGCATCAATTAAAATTGAGTCTTTCTTTAAATTACTAGCCTTGATAAATTTTGGCTTACCAACAGCAGCAACAATAATATCGCCCATTGATATCAATTCATTTAAATTCTTCGTTTTGGAATGAGCAGTCAATACAGTTGCATTTGAGTTTAATAACATTGCTGACATCGGCTTACCTAAAATTTGACTTCTTCCCACCACAATTGCCAACTTTCCAGTGCAATCTACTTTATAAGCATCAAGGAGCCTCATAATTCCAAAAGGCGTGCATGAATGAAACGCCTCAATACCCATAGCCATATTGCCATAGCCTTGTGTATTCACCCCATCAACGTCTTTATCAAGCGTAATTTCATTGAAGCACTTTATTTCATCAACTTGTTTGGGAACAGGATGCTGCAATAAAATTCCATCAACATTTGAATCTTTGTTTAACTCTCTTATAAGACCTAAAACATCTTCGGTAGAGGAAGATTCAGGAAGTTTAAAAGATTTTGATTCTAGACCCAGTCGATGACAAGTTTTTTCTTTCATAGAAACATAAGTTTCGGAGGCTTTATCATCTCCAACAAGTATCGCTGCAAGAAATGGACTTCTACCCGCATGAGCTTTTAAGCTTTCAACCTTATTTTTGATTTCTAAATTGCTTTTTTCTGCAACTTTTTTTCCATCTAATATAATCATTTATCTGTTAAATATTTGCTTGAAGTTAGCAAACATAGTTTATATGATTTCCTTTTCGGGGCATAGCGCAGTCTGGTAGCGCACCTGGTTTGGGACCAGGTGGTCGCAGGTTCAAATCCTGCTGCCCCGACCATTAACTAATCAATGTATTTGTAATAACATAAGTTTAACTAGGAATGCTTTGAAAAACATTATTTATATTTTAGGTGTTGCCATATTCGTTGCTGCTTGCGGCGGCGGTGGAGGAGGTGCACCAGCACCAGCACCAGCACCAGCACCCACACCAGCACCCACACCAGCACCAACACCAGCACCAACACCGGCACCCACACCAGCACCAACACCGGCACCAACACCGGCACCCACACCAGCACCAACACCGGCACCCACACCTGATACAGACCCCCTTTATCAGTATCAATGGCATTTAAAAAATACTGGACAAAATAATTTTGCAGTTTTAGAAGGTACAGCTGGAGAAGACTTAAATGTAGAGACTGTCACTGATGGTGGAACAACTGGTCAAGGAGTATTGGTTGCGGTTATTGATGATGGATTAGAAATAGCTCATGAGGATTTAGTAGATAACATTGTTACGGGTTCATATGATTTTTTAAATTCTGATGAAGATCCACTATATGAAAAAAATGACGGTTCTCATGGAAATGCTGTGGCTGGAATTATTGCAGCAAAAGGCTTGAATGGTATTGGAGTAAGAGGAGTGGCATATGATGCCTCCCTTATTGGATATAATTATCTTGAGAATTCGACTTATGAAAATCAAATTAAATCTTGGGGAACAGAACCACCAATACCAGTAAATGTAGACATTTATAATATGAGTTATGGCAGGGGTTACGGGGGAGAGGCAGAAAAATATACTTTTGCAGATTACCTGGAAGCTTCATTAGAGGATGCACTTATTTACGGTGTAGAGAACTTACGAGGAGGAAAGGGTGCAATATATGTTCAATCAGCAGGAAATGGTTTTAATGATTATCCAGCTGAAAATTCTGGAGTAAACTGTGGCACAAAATTGACATGCACCTCTATTGCAATTGATGACAATCAAAGTGTTCCACACATAATTCAAGTTTCTTCATTAAATGCAAACGGTCTGAGATCCTCTTATTCAACTACAGGTCCATCAGTTTGGGTTGCGGGGTTTGGTGGAGAATACGGCACAATGACACCTGCTGTAATGACAACAGATGATACAGGTTGTGAAAAAGGATATGTAGGAGGCTCAACTGGTAGTCCTGCAAATGCTTTTGAAAGCACAGATGGACATCCTGAAAATCCAAATTGTAATTACACTTCAACATTTAATGGGACATCAGCAGCAGCCCCAACTGTTGCGGGCGTAATTGCATTGATGTTGGAAGCAAACCCGAACTTAACTTGGAGAGCTGTTAAACACATCCTCGCAACAACTTCCCAAAAAGTTGATCTCAATCAAACTTATACCCAACAAGATACTGTTCAATATCAGTGGACAACTAATGCTGCTGGGTATTCTCATCATCATTGGTATGGCTTCGGAAAAATAGATGGTGCTGCTGCCGTTTCTCTAGCTCAAACATTTAACTCTCAAGATTTAGGAAGTTTTTTTACAACTGATTACACTACTCCAGACGAGATATTCTCAATCCCTGATGAAGGTACAGTTACACAAACTATTTCTTTAACTAAACCTGAAAATGGTTCAGGAATAGTTGAGTTTGTAAGAGTTAGCTTTTCTTTTACTCACACAATTGCAAACTCGGTTGGAATAAGAGTTCAATCGCCATCTGGAACATATATTCCAATTCTTCAACCGTATACAAATTTAGCTAGCAGCCCTTCAAACTATACTGTTGATATTGGGGCTGCAGGTTTTTATGGAGAAAATATGGAAGGGGTCTGGACAGTAGAGTTTCGGGACTATGTGGGTGATTCTACTTCTGGCACTGCAAAATGGGGAATAGAAGTTTATTCAAATTAGCATGAAAATATTGTTTAAATTTATCACTTTAATTTTAATGATGGACTTATCTGCTGAACAAATTGATATTAAAAAAATATCAGAAAACCTTGAGAAGAGTAAAAATCGACCATCAATTGAAAGCAGATATAAGTTTTTTTATAACTCCATAGCATTGAATAATGCTCTTTTGCCAAACCCTTTACTACTTGGAGTAAAAAGCATTGGTTCTTATGCGTATGAACTAGATAAATCTGTCCTAGAAGAATTTATTGATACGTCTTTTAAAGCAGAGAAGCTATATGTAGTTGAGGACTTTGATCGTTCAATTAAATTTACTGATGGAAAGCTTATAATAAAGTTTTCAGAAAGTCAGAATTTAGCGGAATTTGCAAACAATAATTCTTTAGAATTAACTTCTAATTTTTCAGCTATCAATACTGGTGTTTTTAAGGTACAAGACTTTTCTCAGATAGAAAAAATAATCCTTAATTTACAAGCGCAAAAAAATATTAAGAAAATTGAACTAAATACATTAAACCCAGACATACAAAAGAGATAGATTTTCGGTCTCGATAAGTATTTTTAGTAGATTAAAGAACTTTAGTTAATTAGAATACTTACCTTAGCGCCAGTAGCTCAGCTGGATAGAGCAGTAGCCTTCTAAGCTATTGGTCGGGGGTTCGAATCCTCCCTGGCGCGCCACTAAATCCCTATAGATTTATATGACTCAATAAGCTTTTTGATTGAATAAATATAAGCTGTTGTTCTAAGAGAAGGGTAGTCATTCTCATTCCAAATTTCGCTCATGTTTTCATATGCCTCAAACATCATATCCTCAAGTCCTGAACGAACTAAATCTAGTTCTGTTCTACCTTTGCTTAATAATAATTTTTTATTTGAAGGTATCCTTGATCCTGTAGAGCTTTCAATTAAATTTATAAGAGAGGCATTTTCATACTCTGTTCTTCTTTTTTCCATTCTTCCAAATCTCATATGTGAAAGATTACGTACCCACTCGAAATAACTAACTGCTACTCCTCCAGCATTTGCATATAAATCTGGAATAATCAAAATACCTCTTTTATTAAGATAGTGATCTGCTCGTGAAGTTAATGGCCCATTAGCAGCTTCACAAATTACTTTAGCTTTAATTTGTTCTTGATTTTGCTCTGTGACGGTGCCCTCAGTTGCTGCAGGAATAAAAATATCACAATCAGATGCAAACACTTGGTCCTTTGTTTTTATATCTGCTCCAAATGGACAGTCTTTTACATCACCTGAATTGTCTAGCCAGTCTTTAATGCCTTGCACATTTAAACCTTTGGCATTGTGGAAGGAAACATCTTTTTCTATTATTCCAACAATTTTTGAACCATGTTCACTTAAAGCTCTAGCTGCGAAAAAGCCTACTTTTCCAAGGCCTTCGATTATAATTTTTTGACTTTTTAAGGGACCTTTGATTTTTGTTTTTTTCACATCTGCAGAATTAAAAAATGCTCTTAATGCAAAAAATATTCCTCTTCCAGTTGCTTCAGTTCTACCGTCAACACCGCCCATATTTTCTGGTTTGCCAGTAACACATGCAAAAGCATTAATGTCATGCGGGTTGAGTCTTTTATATTCATCAGCTATCCATGCCATTTCTTTTTTTCCAGTTCCCATGTCAGGAGCAGGAACATTTAAACTTGGAGAAATAAGTCCTCTTTTAACAAGCTCTTCTGTAAATCTTCTTGTGATTTTTTCTAAATCTTGCTCAGAATATTTTGATGGATCAATTTTTAAGCCACCTTTTGAACCTCCAAAAGGAACATCAATTACTGCATTTTTGAAAGTCATTAAAGCTGCCATGGCTTCAACTTCTGAAGCGCTCACAGCAGGACTGTATCTGATTCCTCCTTTTACAGGCTCAAGATGTTCAGAATGTACTGCTCTCCAACCAGTGAATACTTGAATTCCCTTATCTAACTTTACTCCGAATCTTATAGTATGTGTGCTATTACAAGATTTAATTTGATTTGCAAGTCCTTTATCTATATCAAGAATTTCGATTGCATTATTAAACATTTTCGAAATACTTTTAAGAAATAAATTATCTGCTGACATATACTTACCCCCTACAACGCATAATGATATAATTTTTTTTCCGAAATATCATAAAAATATGGTGGGCGTAGCTCAGTTGGTTAGAGCGCCGGTTTGTGGTACCGGAGGTCGAGGGTTCAAACCCCTTCGTCCACCCCATTTACTAAGTAGATTTAAATCAAGTTTTTAATTTTTTAAAGCAAGTTCTTTGATATTTGATATAAGTTTTTCACTTTTTTGTTTAAATTATTGATTTTTTACTAAAGTTCCCTATATTTTAATTATGTTTAAAAATAATTTAGTACCAATGGTAGTCGAACAAACTTCCAGAGGAGAACGAGCCTTTGATATTTTTTCAAGGCTACTTAAAGATAGAATTATTTTCATTGTAGGCGGTATAGACGACTATGTAGCCAACTTAGTTGTTGCCCAACTTCTTTTTTTAGAGTCTGAAGATCCCAAAAAAGATATTTTTATGTACATAAATTCACCTGGAGGAGTTATTACTTCAGGGCTGTCGATATTAGACACAATGAATTATCTCAAATGTGATGTTTCAACTGTGTGCTTTGGACAAGCAGCAAGCATGGGGGCAGTTCTTTTATCATGCGGGGCTAAGGGAAAAAGATTTGCACTACCAAATAGCAGAGTAATGATTCATCAGCCACTTGGTGGAGCAAGAGGTCAAGCAACAGACATAGAAATACAGGCAAAAGAAATACTTACACTCAAAGAGAAATTAAATAAAATTCTTGCAGAAAAAACTAACCAATCGCTTAAAAAAATCGCTTCTGATACAGATAGAGATTACTTTATGAATGCTGAAGAAGCTGTTAAGTATGGTCTTGTTGATGAAGTTTTAACTCAGAGAAAGTAACTATGGAGAAAGATAAATCAAAATTAAATTGCTCTTTCTGTGGTAAATCCCAATCAAAAGTAAAAAAATTAATTGCAGGTCCCAATTCATATATTTGCAATGAATGTGTAGATCTCTGTAATGACATACTTGACGTAGAGGAGAAAGAAAAAAAGGTCGATGACTTTTCTATCAATAAACCCAGAGAAATTTTTGACTACCTTGATGAGATTATAGTTGGACAAGATGATGCAAAGAAAAAATTATCTGTAGCTGTATACAATCACTATAAGAGAATATCCTCAAAAGATAATGGGGAGGGTGTTGAAGTCCAAAAAAGCAATGTTTTGCTGTTAGGTCCTACAGGAAGTGGAAAAACACTACTAGCACAAACTCTTGCTAGATATTTAGATATGCCTTTTGCAATAGCTGACGCAACATCTTTAACAGAAGCAGGTTATGTCGGAGAAGATGTTGAGAACATAATACAGAAACTTCTTCAAAACGCTGATTATGATGTCGAAAAAGCACAGAGAGGCATTGTTTACATAGATGAGATAGATAAAATTTCTAAAAAAGGTGAGAACGTTTCTATCACCAGAGATGTTTCAGGAGAGGGAGTTCAGCAAGCGCTTTTGAAAATTATTGAGGGCTCGATTGCATCTATTCCACCTCAAGGAGGAAGAAAGCATCCACAACAGGAGTTCTTACAAGTGGATACAAAAGATATTTTATTTATATGTGGAGGAGCATTTAATGGATTAGAGGAACAAATCCAAAAAAGAGTCTCTGACAACACAATAGGTTTTAACTCGAATATCCAAAAACTTTCTGATGAAGTAAAAGGATCACTCTTCAAAGAGGCTAAATCACAAGATCTTAATAAATATGGTCTTATTCCAGAATTTATTGGTAGGTTCCCAGTGGTAGCGGCTCTCGAAGAATTATCTGAGAAGGAGTTGGTAAAGGTTATGTCTGAAACAAAAAATTCAATCACTGATCAATTTAAATATCTTTTTAAGCTAGACGACATAACTTTAGAATTTACTGATGGTGCATTCAAGCAGATTGCAAGAGAAGCAAAATCTAGCGCATCAGGGGCTAGAGCTTTAAGAGCAATCTTCGAGGAGATTTTACAAGATTCAATGTTTAATTTCCCCTCAGAAAAGAATATTGAAAAAGTTGTTGTCGATGAAAATGTTGTGAAAAACAAAGAGCAACCTCTAAAGCTTCTTAAAAAGAAAATTGCTAACTAAATGGCAGCTGAAAATTTAAAATTAAAGTTAAAAATGCCAATGATCCCATTAAGGGATGTTGTTATTTTTCCAAACACAGTTTCTACCTTATTTGTTGGAAGAGAGAAATCAATTTTTTCTTTAGAGGATGCATTGAGAGCAAACAAAAAAATCTTTCTTGTAGCCCAAAAATCACCTGGTAATGAGTCTCCACAATTAAAAGATTTACCAGAAATAGGAACAATATCTACTCTTCTTCAAATGATTAAATTACCTGATGGTACTGTGAAAATTCTTGTTGAGGGACTTCAAAGAGCAAAGATTAATAAAATTACAACTGACAAAGGATACTTTGCTGAAATTGAAAAAATTGAAGAGCTAGTAGAAGACTCTAAGTATGAGCAAGATCTTCTTGCAACAATTAAAAATCAATTTACAGAGTTTGTTTCGGTTTCAAGAAAAGTTTCCCATGAAATAATTAATCAAGTTCAATCAATGGCAAATTTATCAAAAGCAGTCGATCTTATTGCCTCTAATATTCATTTATCAGTTAAAGATAAGCAAATGATTTTGGAAAAAGAAAACCCTTCAGAAAGAGGTGAGGCTCTTTCAGGATTACTTGAAGCTCAAATAGAGCTTATTGAAGTTGAACACAGGATCAGAGGAAGAGTTAAAAAACAAATGGAAAAATCTCAAAAGGAATATTTTTTGAATGAACAAATTAAAGCTGCACAAAAAGAATTAGGCGACATAAGTGATGAAAAAAACGAATTAGAGGAACTACAGAAGAAAATCGAAGAAACAAAATTATCAAAAGAAGCACTAGAAAAAATTAATTCAGAATTTTCTAAGTTAAAACAAATGTCTCCAATGTCAGCAGAAGCGACAGTTGTAAGAACATATATTGATACTTTATTGGAAGTTCCATGGAGCAAGAGAACTAAGATTAATCTTGATTTAACAAAAGCAAAAGAAGTTCTTGATCAGGATCACTATGGTCTTAAGGAAGTTAAAGAGAGAATACTTGAATATCTAGCAGTACAAAAAAGAGTGAAAAAAATGAAAGCTCCAGTCCTTTGTTTTGTGGGGCCACCTGGAGTTGGTAAAACTTCATTAGGTGAATCTATTGCTAGATCAGTTAATAGAGAATTTATAAGGCTTTCATTAGGGGGTGTAAGAGATGAGGCTGAAATAAGAGGACATAGAAAAACATATATTGGCTCAATGCCTGGAAAACTTATCCAAAAACTTTCAAAAACAAAAGTAAAAAATCCATTATTTTTATTCGATGAAATTGATAAAGTTGGAATGGATCACAGAGGAGATCCATCCTCTGCATTATTAGAAGTTCTTGATCCTGAACAAAATAATACTTTCAATGATCACTATTTAGAGGTTGATTATGATCTTTCAGAAGTAATGTTTATATGCACTGCAAACTCATTAAGCATACCACCTGCTCTTTTAGATAGAATGGAAATTATCAGACTACCAGGCTATATAGAAGATGAAAAATTAAATATAGCGAAAAATTATTTAGTACCAAGAAATTTGTCTAAGAATGGGCTTAAAAATGATGAGCTGATATTCAGTGATAATTCAATTTTAAAAATCATAAGAAACTACACCAGAGAAGCTGGAGTGAGAAGTTTAGATAGAGAGCTTAATAAAATATGTCGAAAAAAAGTAAAAGAAATTTCATTAGGATCAAAAACTTCAAAAAATATTGATAACAGAGTTGTAAGAAATATATTAGGACCAGAACTGTTTGACTTTGGTCAGTTGGAAAACCAAAATTCTCTAGGACAGGTAAATGGGCTGGCTTGGACATCTGTCGGAGGGGAGCTGTTAAAAATTGAGGCAGCCTTAACTAAAGGAAAAGGTAGAGTTACAAAAACAGGTTCATTAGGAGATGTTATGCAAGAGTCGATACAGGCTGCACTCACTGTTGTGAAAAATATTTCTAATGAAGCAAAAATTAAAAATGATTTCTTTGAGAAGCATGATTTACACATTCACGTTCCTGAAGGAGCAACTCCCAAAGATGGACCTAGTGCAGGTATAACAATGTGTACGGCAATATCATCAGTGGTCCTAAATAAAAAAGTAAAAGGAAATTTAGCTATGACTGGCGAAATAACACTAGGAGGTAAAGTTCTAAAAATTGGAGGTTTAAAAGAAAAACTTATTGCAGCAAAAAGATCAGGCATAACGAATGTAATAATCCCAAAAGAAAATGTTGGCGACTTGGAAAAAGTTGAAAAAAATATTTTGAAAAACCTTAAAATTTTACCAGTGAAAAAAATTGAAGAGGTGCTAGAGAAAGCTCTAGTAAAATAAATTTTTTTCTTCTTTAGATTTTTGTAAGGCCACAATTAAATCCCCAAAAAGTCAAATAATACGCCGATAATAAAACTTAAATATTTTTTAACTAATGCTTGATTTATTAATTTTTAAGGTCTAATGTTATTGAAAGCCCGTTACAGGGCAGTTAGAGGAGAACTTATGAATAAAGCTGATTTAATTGAAGTGCTTGCCGATCAGACTGGCAGCACAAAAGTCGACGCTGCAAAAGCACTTGATGCAATAGTAGATGCTGTGAGTGGAGAACTTGCAAAAGGTGGCTCTGTCTCATTAGTAGGCTTTGGTACCTTTTCTGTTAGACACAGAGCTGCAAGGGACGGGATTAACCCGCAGAATCCTACACAAAAGATTCACATTCCTGCAGCAAATGTTCCTGTGTTTAAAGCAGGTAAAGCACTTAAAGCTGCTGTTAACTAAATAAAGTTTTTAACTGAGTGATCAGTTTTTTACGGGATAGGCTACAAGGAATTGTAGCCTTTTCTTTTTTAGGTATTGTTGCCCTAACATTCGCGTTTTTGGGGCTCCCTACCTTTACGCAAACTTTTTCTAAAAATAATTATGCAACTATAGGAGAATATGAAATCTCCCAATCTGAATATATATCAACAAGAAATCAGGTAGAGTCAACTCTAAGAGATCAATTTGGTCAAAGTGTAGATTTATCAAATCCTATTCTTTTTGATGCTGTAGAGGAGCTTACAAAAAACTCACTCATTGAGAGATACACAATCATTAAACTTTTCGATGAACTAGGCATCGATGTCCCAGAAAATTATATAGAAAACGAACTTTCTAAAGTGGAATCATTTCAAGTCGATGGAAAGTTTGATCAGGAAGCGTTTAAAAATTACCTTATCAATTTTAATTTATCAAAAAATGAATTAATGAGAAGTTTTTCAAATGACTTCAAAATTAATTTCTCTGTAAATTTACTGAGTTCAATGATCAATAGTTTTGACAAAGATATTGATGAGTACTTAAAACTTGTCACTGAAAAAAGGGATTTGATTTTTGTTAATTTAACTTCAGAAAATGTAGTAAATGATTTTGAAATATCTGAAGATGATTTAATTTCTTATTACTCAGAAAACCCAAATTTATTTCTGGTTCCTGAAAAAAGATCTTTTTATGAGATAAACCTTTCACCTGAAAATTTTGATTTTGATATAAGTGAAGAGGAGTTTGCAGCCGGCTATGATGCATATCTTTCTTCATTGCCAAAACCTGAAAAAAGAGTCTCTCATGTAATGATTATTAGAGAGAACTATGAATCTGATGATGCATTTAATTCAAGAGTGGAAGAAGTTACAAATAATTTCGAATCAAGTACGTTTGCAGAACTTGTAAATAAATTTACCGAAGATGATGGAACAAAAGAAGCTGATGGAGACTTAGGCTTTACTGATGGTCAGATTTTTCCAGAACCCTTTGAAAGCAGAATAAGCTCTCTAGCTGTTAATGAGATAAATTCAGAACCAATTTTCTTTGAATCAAATGCACATTTTCTTTATGTTACAGAAATTAATGCGACTGAAATTACCTCATATGAAGATAAAAAATTTGACCTAGAGAATGAAATCAAACGGATAAAATTTGAGGAAAAAATTACCGAAATTTCAGAAAATTTTGAGGGTAGTTCGGCTGCATTTAAAACCTTCATAGAGTTATATAATTTACCAAACAAACTCTATACTGAAAAAACTTACACAGATTTATCAAATTTACAAATAGCGGATATTGTATTTGGTGCAAATTTAAATAATTGGTCAGAAATTTTAAAAGTTGATGACGATGAATTTATTTTAGCCTTTATTACTGATATCCAAGAGTCATTTCAGGACGACTTTACGTCTGTTAAAGAGAAAGCTCAAGAGCTTTTAGAGGCAAAGTTGAAAGATGCTTACATTGAAGAAATTTTTGCAAGCGATGAAGAGGTCGATTTGTCAAACACATTTTTTGCTTCAAAATTTTCTTTAAAAAATGTTGAAGTTGAACAATTTTTAGATATTGATAGATCTACTTCTTTGTTTTCTGAGAATCAAGTTGCCGAATTATTTACCACAGACAAGATAGGTGTTGTGCAAAAAAGATTAATTGGCACTGATTTATTCATTTTTCTAATTACTAAAAGAAACCCTGGAAGTCTTGATAGAATAAGTGAAGAGGAGAGGGCAAGCTTTATTCTAGAAAGTAACGGCCTAAAATTCCAAAGCCTTCTTGAAGAGCTTCAGAAGAGTTACACTTTAAAAGATAGTTTAAAAATCAACAATAATACTACTCAAATTTAGTAGCTTGAATATTGTATCCACCATCGACATAGATAGTCTGTCCAGTTATACCACTCGACATATCACTTAATAGAAAGGTTGCTGTATTCCCTACTTCTTCAGCTGAGATATTTCTTCCTAGAGGTGTTTCTTCA
>CENP01071829.1_pt1 | contig 30751 bp, 39 predicted proteins | sample 361281 | NCBI WGS metagenome assembly CENP01 (sample SAMEA2591122, study PRJEB7988) | marine metagenome | biome: marine biome (ENVO:00000447); feature: deep chlorophyll maximum layer (ENVO:xxxxxxxx); material: saline water (ENVO:00002010), including plankton (ENVO:xxxxxxxx) | depth 70 m | reverse complement strand
ATGGATTACAAGTTAATGTAATATACGGTTTATCTAATGCTGGTTTATTCATTTTTTCCTCTTTGTTAATTTGGTGGGCCCGACTGGATTCGAACCAGTGACCTATCCGTTATGAGCGGACTGCTCTAACCTACTGAGCTACAAGCCCTAATTGGTGCCCGGAGACGGACTCGAACCGTCACGAAGTTTCCTTCGAGGGATTTTAAGTCCCTTGTGTCTACCAATTCCACCACCCGGGCTAATCTTTATTACTGTAAACAATGTTAGATAAACTATCATCATCGATTGCATCTCTAACATCACAAGGTACAAGTTTAATTCTTCCTTCTTCAAACATTACAATGTACAAGTCTCCAACACATGATTTTATGTGTTCTAATGTTAGTTCCTTATCCATTATAATAATTCCATCTGGTGTAACATCAAAGTGATAATCTATAAATTTCACGTTTCGGTTCTCCTTAATCATGTATGGTTCTCTTTTTATCCACGGTTTATACATAATACTATTTGGCCCGCAAGGCAGGACTCGAACCTGCAACCCTCGGCTTAGAAGGCCGATGTTCTATCCTGTTGAACTACTTGCGGTTTGTTTACTCTTCACTGATTTCGCTACCTTCAGCAAACAACATAAGTTCTTGTGCTAAAGCACGAGCCTCTTGACGTGTTATACTGATGTGTTGAAAACTGTTCTGATTGTTGACAGTTAGTTGTAGCATGGTGCCACGTTCTTTCCCACCTGCAAATCGTGTTTGAGAGATATCAGTATTGGGAACAACTCGAAGTTCTGTAGCCATTTCAGGCTCCTTATTGCTGTAAAGTTCAACTATAATAACACCTTTGCGATGTAAGTCAACCTTTTTTTGCCAAAAAAAAGCACTCCGAAGAGTGCTTTTTTCGTAAATTACTTACTTCCGTTTATTATGTATTATATACATACTCAACAGTTACAGTTGCCGCTCCACTTGTGGCTACCGCCGCAGTAGATCCATCTGATTGAACTACGTCTAATTGTAGAGTAGTACCTGATGTTAAGGCTTCCATTCCTAAGTCAAGTACATAAGTACCTGTTACTGTAGGATCAGCCTGAGCCGCTGTCACATAAGTTGTTTCTGAACTTTCATTGTCAGTGATTTTAAAACCATCAACACTTCCACCTGCAAATGCAGTTGTTACTTTAATTACTGCCTTATTGGCAAAGTAACTTCTACCTGCTACACCTGGAATAGCACCAATTGTGAAAGTACTTGCAGAACTATTTGCTGTGCAAGTTGCTCTTACAATACCATCGTCTTGTGCTACTACTTGTGAGTCAACGTATGCTTTAACAGATTGTTGGGTTGGTACTAAACTTGCACTATCTGAAGCCATATTGTCTTCATCAACAAATGCTGTAATTGTAATAGCACCATCACTTAAACTTGCGTATGTGATAGTTCCTGCTTTTAAATTAGCATCTGTAAGGGTCAAGTCACCTGTACTTGTTCCTGTTGCTGATGTAGTTGCAATTTGTACTTGGTCTGCACTTTCGTCCCAACCAATGAACACGTTTGTATCTGCACCACGTTCAATAACAATACCAGCATCACCACTTGCTGAACCGGATCTTCCAGTTCCAAGTTCTATCAATTGGTCTTCAATTGATGTGTTAGTTGCTGAGTTAGTTACTGTTGTACCATTAACTGTTAAATTACCTGCTAATACTAAGTCAGTTGCCGCAATAGATGTTACTCCACTTAATGCACCTGAGTTTATACTTGCAGTTCCGTCTGTTAGTGTTGCCGCACTTACTGATGTTAATCCACTTACTGTACTTGGTAAACCAATTGTTGCTGTATCAGTTGCTCCAACTGTTACCTCAATCTCATTAGCCGTACCGGCTATTGTAAGTGTGTCACCACCTGCAACGGTTTGTGTATTAGAGCCATCACTTAATGTAAATGATGTACTAATAGAAGCCGTTGATGCCGCTGTTATACGACCTTGTGCGTCTACAGTTAGAACTGGAATAGCCGTTGCACTACCATAACTTGCGGCTGATACCGCTGTGTTATCTAGTGTTACAGTTAGTGTGTTACCACTACCTGCTGTTGATATACCTGTTCCACCTGCTATGTCTAGTGTTTCTGAATCTAAATCGATACTTAAAGCACCACCTGAATCTCCTTGGAAATCCAAATCACTTGCAGTTAGTTGTGCATCAACGTATGCTTTAACTGATTGCTGAGTTGGAACTAATGTAGCACTATCAGATGCCATATTGTCCTCATCAACAAAAGCAGTTACAGTTATTGAACCATCGCTTAATGATCCGAATGTTACTGTACCTGTAGTAGTTAATGCACCAGTTAAACCTGTTAAGGCTCCACCTGTCATTGTTGCTGTACCATCGGTGATTGAACCACCTTGTACTGCACCACTAAATGTTGCCGCAACACCTGAACTAATAGTACCAGCATCATATGTAGCCGCACCGTCATTGAATGCACCTGCTGTTACTGTGCCACTAAAAGCACCTGTTGTTGCACCTGTTATAGCACCGTCTGATAAACTTGCTACACCATCTGTGATTATACCAGCAGTTGTAAAATTACCTGCTGTCATTGTACCTGATACTGTAGGCGCATTTACTAAGCCTATTGTAATAGCATCGTTTGAAACTGCTGTTTCAATTTCGTTACTAGTACCTGCAAAGTTTAATGTTCCGCCTGTGGTAAATGTATCATTAGACCCACTGTCTGCACTTAATGTGAAAGAAGATGTAATAGCACCAACCTCTGTATCAACGTATGCTTTAATACTCTGTTGAGTAGCACCAACCGTTGCTGAGTTACTTGCCATATTGTCTTCATCTAAGAATGCTGTAATTGTAGCACCACTGGCACCTGTAAAGGATGTTGCCGTGATTGCCGCGGAGTTAATTGCTCCTGTTCTTATTGCACTCTTTGTACCTGTAAAGGTATTTGAACTTTCTGTAGCATCTGCTATGAAAACAAATTCACTTGCTGAATCATCATAACCAAAGAAACCTTTCTTTGCATTTGATCCGTCATGCCAATTAAATTTAATCCCTCTATCTAAGTTATCATCACTTGAAATTCCTGGATCACCTACTTCAAAAATAGGATCATCAACTTGGACTGTTGTACTGTTTACTGTTGTCGTTGTACCGTTTACTGTTAGTGTACCTGAGACTACTGCGTCACCAGTAATTGTAACTGTAGATGATGTAATATCATCCGAGTTAAGTGTGCCTGTGACCGTTAAATCTCCACCAATAGTAACATCATCTGGTAATCCAATCTGTATTTGATTGTTTGATACTGTTGTCTCAATCTCGTTCGAGGTACCTGCAAAAGTTAATGTATCAGTTCCAACTGTTACTGTATCATTACTTCCACTATCTGCCGCTATAGTCAATGCAGAAGAAATAGCCGCTGTTGTCGCCGCTGTAATTCTACCTTTTGAATCTACTGTTATAACAGGAATTGCTGTACTTGAACCATAACTTGCCGCACTAACACCTGTATTATCAAGTGTAGTTGTTAATGTAATGTTCTGACTACCATCAAAAGCAGTAGCCGTTGCATCTACATCACCATCTATTGTTATTGTTCTAGCATTTGCTAATGCTGTTGCCGTATCTGAGTTACCAGTTACGTCACCAGTTAAAGCACCTGCAAAATTTGTGGTTGCTGTAATTACAGTACCACCAATAGCCGCCTTAGTAGTACCACCAATAATAGTGCCATCGATTGCACCACCATCAATGTTTACTGAGTCAGCCGCCTGTGTTGCGATTGTACCTAAACCAAGAGTTGTTCGACCCGCTGATGCGTCTGCATCATCAATGATTGACCTACCAAATGCCGAAATACTGGAAGCCGCAAAAGTGTTTGCACCACTAGTATAAATGATGTTGTCTGCCGCAACTGAAGTTAAGCCTGTACCACCTTTAGTGGTTGCTATCGCTGTACCACTCCAAGTACCTGCTTGTACTGTTGCAAACTCTACATCCTCTAATGCTGAACCGTTGTCTTTAAATTGGAATTTATTGTTAGAAGAATCGTAAACTACGAAACCTCCACTCTTTCCATATTGAACATCGGAGGCTACACCTTTGATTCCAAAGTTTTTAATATTCGCCATCTTGTTACTCCTTAAGGATTTCTATATATAGAATACAAGAACGTACCAAGGGTACGCATTGTACTTGTATATTTATCGTATATTCGGATTAAACGTAGGTTACTGCCACAGTAACAGCACCAAGTGTTGCACTATTATGTGTGAACTTACAACGTATGTTAAGGTCATTAGTTTGACTTGCTGGATACACATAATCTGGGTTGGCTGTGTATGTGCCTGCTGAAGATAAATCACTCATATCACCTGTCATATAAGCATCTATATCTGTTTGGTCACCAACATCGATGGTTGGTGCTGAGCCTGAATAGTTTGTTACTGGTGTTGATACTTTTACAGAAACTTCTACAATTCTGGAACCCGGAGAAACATTACCTAGTGTCACAGTTTCAACTCCACCAAAGCCTGAGCCTGGTGTATCAAAGTCAACTGTTAATGTTTGTGCATCTGTATTAGCACTATCTTGGTTACTTAATTCACCCCAAGCACTTCCATCATATAAGTACAATGCCCATTCACCATCACCAGCATCTGTTACATAAGCAAGGTCTCCTGCTTGTGGACTTAATGAATCTCTTGCTGATATGTTAGCAACAATAGTTGTTCCTGAACTCTTAACACCATGTTCAATGTATAGTCCTAAAGGAAATTGTCCGTTATGTGTGCTTGTAATACCAAAGTCTGTACTGGATGTTCCTGTTTTATCTTCTAGGTCAATAGGTCCACCATCTGTTCTAGTAAGTTTTAAATTCTTTCCTGTACTTGCACTAGTACTTAAAGGTATGCCTGTTACACTTGCATCTCCGGCAAACGGAACATTACTGTTATTATCGTTTTGTACATTAACAATAGTAATAGCATTACCATTTGCTTCTGTAAGTTGTAATCTACCATCACCTAATATTTCTGTAGCAAAATTAGGAATACTAAGTCCATCTAATACATTTTTAATATCTGTATTATTTGCAATACCGGCACCATATTGTGCATTACCACTTGGACTTGATGTAACATTAGCAAAGTATGTGCCACTGCCAGTTGTTATGTTTCCGCTGAATGGTATATATCCACCTAATAGTCCATAACTGTAATCACTAGTATCTGATGTAGCAGTTGTGGGAACAGCGGCTTCACTGGCTGTTACAAAGGTATTTGCTGTACCATTAATGTCTGTAACAGCATTTGCTATACTTGTTCCAGTACTCAAGGTTACATTGGTGCCATTGATTTCTATAACATTGTTCTGAGTTGTTGTTGCATTAGCCACACTACCTGTTGCTGTACTGCTAATTGCATCTTTTAATTTTAAAAATAGTATTTTGCCTGTGTCAGTTGTAGTTAAATCTCCATCTGTATCAGCATATATAAATTGTCCAGCAGTACCTGGCAATGCAGGATTAAAATCTATAATTTGATTTTGTGGTTTAACTTTAAATTGGTTTGGTCCTGGTCCTGTATAACTTACTACTCCAATTGTTCTGCTTATTGTACTTGCATTTGCTTTTACTAATGCACCTGCACTAGTAATTGCTACAACATCTCCTTTAGCAAAACCGTGTGCATCTTTGGTAAATCTAAAATGTTCTGCTGGATTTAAGTATTCAAATCTACTTACTATGTTTGGATAAAAATCTGTACTAACTAAACTTGCTGGCAAAGGATCTATCATTGGTTTACCTTCACCGTTTAATGAAAATAAAACTCCTGTTCCTGGTACAGCAAAAATAGGAGAACCTGAACTGCTTCTAAAAGCATTGTATCTATCTACATCTTCTGCAATACATGTTACACTTGTTGAACTTTTACTTGTTACTGAAACTATTTGTAAGCATTTTCCATCCTGTGAGCCTGCTATCCAATCTCCAACACTGACATCCATGCCATTATATTTTCTACTTTCTCTGGTTTTATGAGAACCATGTGCGTATTCAGTTACAGTAAAAGTAATTGTGTATTGAAAAGGTTTTGCTGAACCACCTCCACTCCACCAAGGATCACCTTCACCATCATTATGTGTCCAGTTTTTATATCCACTCGCTGAACTATAAGATATCTGTAATACCTTTGCTGGTTTGTAAACGTCTAATGTTGAATCAGCAGTTTTATTAAAAATAGTGTCAGCCATTTATTAAGACCCCATCGAGAAGTATATCCAAGCATGAGTTGTTTGTCCAAAGCCACTACTTGATCCTGTTTCACTTCTTGTTAATGATAATGTTACATTACTAGTTCCTAATGATCCATGTGGTGAACCACTACCTGCTAGTTTTAAAGTAGTATTGTTTACACTTGCACTCTGCCCTTTAATCAAATACTCCGATGTGGACTGACTGAAGCCATATGCTGTTATGGCTACTGGAGGGAAGTTATAGTTGCCCCCGAAGTCTACAATGACTTCACAACTGTTTGATGCCGCATTGTTTATAGTAACGTTACCTACATTTGTACTCTTATCACTATAACCACCTGAGCCTTGTGTTGTGTCTATTGCTCCAGCGGATGTGTAATATAGTTTGAAATATTCAAAGGACGAACTACCGCCACCGCCAGTATTGTCTGCCGCCGGTGCCCAACTACTACCATTATATTTTAATACTTGTCCTGATGATACACCTGATGTAGAAACATCTGATAAATCATTTAATGCACTTGCACCACCTCCTGAATTATTAGTCCAACTTAATACACCTGAGCCATCTGTTTTTAATACTTGGTCTGCACTACCATCATCGTTTGGTAATGTTAATGTGTAACTTGCCGCCGCACTATGTGGAGGTCCTTTTAATGTGATACCATGTGAATTATTTTCACAGTTAAGTACAAATTGACCTGAGCCTCTAGTAGCATTACCTTTGAATACTACTTTACCTGATCCATTAGGATCTAAATCTATGTTGCCACTACTTGTAGTTACAATATCTTTTCCATTTACATCTAAATCGCCACCTAGTTGAGGTGTAGTGTCTTGTACAACACTTGTAAATGTTTCTGATGTTAAGTATGAACTAAAGTCTGCTGGTGTAAACGTTGTCACACCTGTTGAATTATTGTATGATAATGAACCTGTACCACTTGCACTTGCTGTAGTAACACTAAAGTCTGTTAGTGCCGCTCCGCCACCTGCTGGTCCTGTAGCACCCTGTGGTCCTTTAATGTTACCAATATCTTGTGCTGAACTGTTAGAATAGTTTAATGTTAAATTACCAGTACCTGCTAAACTTACACTAGTAATACCTACACCAGCAGTACCTTGTGGTCCAGTTGCACCCTGTGGTCCAGTTGCTCCAGTATCACCTGCAGGTCCTTGAGGTCCTGTAGCACCCAAGCCACTTAAATTTAATGTAGTACCATCGTATGTTAGGTCACTACCACTTAATGCTATTGTAGGTCTATTTTGTACATCTGTATGATTACCAGTAAATGCTACTGTGGATAATTGTGTATTACTGTTGTTTAAGGCATTGGCAACTTCTGCCAAACTGTCTAAGTTTACGTTTGCTCCGCCTTTAAGTAATGTAACTTGTGAATCAACGTATGCTACAACATTTGTATTTGATGTATTAACAAAAGTCTGTGTAGCATATGAGTTATTAGTTAAGTATGTTGCAACATTACTGTCACCATAATTACCTGCCACGCCTGCCAGTGTGCTTGTTAAATCTACATTACCTGCTTGTCCTGTAAGACTTATAACGTTACCTGAAACTGTTAAGTCTTGTGCCAATGCACTTAAATCAATTGAATTACCACTTGAAATACCTAATGCATAAGTACCTGCATTCCAAGTTAATGTTTGGTCTGAACCTCCAGTTTGGTTTGTAAAACTGAAGTTACCTGCACCATCTGTTTTAAGTACTTGGTTAGCAGTACCATCTGTGATGCTTAAATCTGTTAAACTTAAAGTATCAAATTCAACAGCATTTGCACTTGAATTTACTTTAAGATATTTTCCGGCGGCACTTGTAAAGTTAGCAGGAGTATCTGATAGTCCAGCAAAAGTACTGCTACCGCCTCCACCGCCTGATTGTGCTACCCAGGCATAGTCTGAACCATTCCAACTTAATACATATCCGCTTGTTGGATTACTTTGGTTAAGGTGTGTATCTACATCTGCATTAGTATAGTTGCCTGTTACTAATAATGATGTTAAATCTACATTACCTGTTTGTCCTGTTAGGCTAATAACGTTGCCGCTTATTGTTAAGTCTTGGCTATCTGATCCACCACTACTTATTGCTGAATCTACTTCTGCTTTTGTATAACTGTCTGCCGCCAATCTATAGTTAGCCGCAGGTTGTGATCCTAAGTTTGTGGCATTTACTGCCAGGTCAGCCGTACCTCTAAAGTATGTGCTGAATATTTCATTGTATTTGTTTGAATTATTACCTAAGTCATATGTATTATCTAATGCTGGAGCATTGTTACCTGTGGTAACCATAGCCTGTGCCACGTGAGCATTAAATGTTGTATTATCTGTTTTAACTGATATATCTTGCTGATTAGCAAAACTTAATACGTTTGAACCGTTTGTTACTAGTATTTGATTAGCAGTACCATCTGCCGTTGGCATTGTAACACCAGCAAATGTTAAGTTTGTTGTAACTAAATTATTACTTGTTACTAATCCATTTGCTACAGTAACATTATTACCAGCACCTATGAAACTAAATGTAGTGCCATCAAATGTTATGCCATCTGATCCACTGAATACATTACCGTTAGCATCTGCAACAACCACTGTGTTTGCATTTGCACTACCTAATGAAATAGCACCTGATCCAACTACTGCGTCAATGGTAAGGACATTATCTGCTAATGAAATTGTAGCATTTGCTCCTGCTTGTAGTTTGTAAAATTCTAAGTATTGGCTATCATTTTGCTTGTATATTCCAACACCTGAAGTACCTACGTTTCTACCCTGACCAGTTATATTGGCATTGGCACTTGCCGCCGCTGTTTCATTTTTAAATGAACCTGTCGTGGCATCATATACAAGTATCTGATTGTCTGTTAGGTCGGCTAAATTAAATACTATACTGTCTCTTGATCCAATTGGCATACGTTATTCCTGCTAGTTTATAGCAGTATTTATCACTTTTATCTGTTTTTTGGCTTTATGCAGACATGCGGATGTAAGCAATACTGCCGTAATCCGATTGATATGTAGTACCGTCACCTAAATAACTACGATCCATTTTCACTCTTAGGTAAGTGAAGTTGCCTTCAATGTTGTATGCTTCTGTTCCTGTGAAGCCATCTGTACCAGTTGTTGGAAAAGTTTTAAAGCCTCCAGCAGAAACAGATTGTCCTCCTGGTATTTGAATTGGAAAGAAGTCTGCGTCTGTAGGTGTTAGAGATAATGTTGCTTGTATTGTAACTCTACCTTTGAAAGCGGCATACTGTATTGCGATAGTGTGCATACCATCTGAGTAGCCGTAATAAGCATCACCTTCTACATTACTTGTAGTAAGATTCATATTAGTTCCTGTGGAACTTTGCACTAAAACTGATTTTCTATTAATGGTCATACTTGTATTTATCGCTTTTACAGATTTTCTACGACAATTACTCTTACGATATTTTGTATAACATTACCTTTTTGCAGTTTCATAAAGAACTGTACATCTTCAATATCTTTTTCCATTAAGTATGTTAGTCTTTGATTTGTTTTGCTGTCTGCAACACTCATAACATTGTTGCCTAAGTCTTTAAAATATTCTTCAAACCTTTGCCTTCCCATGGGCCATGAAGTTGATCCTGTAACATTAATATTACTAGCACCATACATGTTTGCAACTTGGGGCCAATCCCAAACAATCTTTGTGTCAAACTGGTCGAAATATAAATTTTTTCTAATTTCCCATTGCTCTAATGCCCACTTGTTTGATTTATTAACTGTTCGTAATGCATCACAATGTTTCTTACTAATTGGAGCCATTATTAAATTAACTTCTTCTTTAAAGATATACATGAACTCTTCAAATGCATCTAGAGTTTTAAAGTAAACATGTCTAGAATAATTACTTACTAGTTTCATATGTTTCCTTCGGAAGTCATCTGTAACATATCTAACAATAGATGCAGAAGTTTCAAAGTCATAATTTATAGCATTTTGTTTTAGTCTAACTTTATAAGGATACTTACTATAGTAAACCTTATCAGATCCTTTTATTGCTATATCGCTATACTTCTTTAGGTCTATTGGTTTCAATGTTTATTTCTCCATCAACATACTTGACAGTAATAATAAGATTCTTTAAATCTTCAAATAATATCTTTTTACTTAAAGGTTTTTTAAGTTCATTTTCAAACAAACGTTTTAAAGGTCTAGCACCCATTGTAGGCTCATATCCTTCTTCAACAAAATATTCAACAGCAGACTTATCTAATTCAACTGCAAGGTTTTTGTCTTTAAGTTGTGCATTGATTTCATCTTCTAAACGTTTTACAATTTTTTCTACTACTACTGTATCTAGTTTATTGAATCTAATTACTGCATCTATCCTGTTTCTAAATTCTGGTGTAAAGAAACTCTTAACTGCTTTAACATCTGTATCTACTTTAGTATTTTTACCAAAACCAATCTTAAGTTTTTCAGCATCAGCGGCACCTAAGTTACTTGTCATTAGCAATACAACATTAGTAAAGTCTGTTGTTTTGCCTGTGGCACCTGTTAGTCTACCATCATCCATAACTTGCAAGAGTATTTGTAATACTTCTGGTGCGGCTTTTTCTACTTCATCTAATAGTAATACACAATTAGGATTGTCTTCTACAGAAGTAAGTAATTGTCCTTGCCCCATCTTACCTTCTGCATGTCCTACATATCCTGGAGGAGCACCAATAAGTTTACTAACACTATGTCTTTCCTGATACTCTGACATATCAAATCTTATTAGTTTGCTTTCTAATGCTGTTGCTAATTGTTTTGCACTTTCAGTTTTACCTGTACCAGTTGGTCCTACTAATAAGAAAGAGCCAATTGGTTTATTCTCTTCTCGCAATCCAGATTTTGCAACCAATATGCTTTCAACAATACTATCAATAGCATCATCTTGTCCAAATACTTTTGTTTTAATTCTTTTATCTAAACTTTTATATCCTTCTGTGCTGTCAACATCTATAACATCTTTACCAATGTTACTCATTTTACTAATAACATGAAGTACATCATCTTGTAATACTTCTTCTTCGCCTCTTAATTTTGTCCTAGCACCTGCAGAATCTATGATGTCAACTGCTTTATCTGGAAAGTATTTGTTTTTAATATATCTATCTGCTAAGTCTACAGCCTTCTCAACCATCTCATCTGTATATTTCACTTTATGGAAATCTTCAAAGTAAGGTTTTAATCCTATAGCAATTTTAATTGTATCTTCAACATTTGTAGGCTCGATGTCTATACGTTGAAATCTACGCATTAATGCTTTGTCTTTTTCAAAGTGTGTGCTATATTCATCATTAGTAGTAGCACCCATAGTTAGTAGTTTACCTCTACCCAAAATAGGCTTCATTAAGTTTGCTATATCTACATTACTACTACCAGCACTACCGGCACCCATTATCATATGTATTTCATCAATAAACAGTATAACGTTTTTATTCTTTTCTAAGTTATCTAATACAATCTTAATACGTTCTTCAAAGTCTCCTCTGTATCTAGTACCAGCAAGTAAGGCACCTATATCTAAACTGAATACTGTTTTCTCTTTGAGTGCATTTGGTACTTGTCCTTCAACAATCTTTAATGCTAGTCCTTCAGCAATAGCAGTTTTACCTGTGCCTGGTTCTCCAATTAGTAATGGATTATTTTTCTTACGTCTTGCAAGAATATGTACTAGGTCATCTACTTCTTCCATACGACCTATTAAAGGATCTATCTCACTTTGACTTGCTTTCTCATTCAAGTTAATTAAAAACTCTTCTGCATCTTTCATTGCATCTGATGTAGACTGATGTTTAGTTAAGTATTCAATTAGTTTTAATCTTGATACACCATTTAATTCTAAGAGATATCTAGCATGTGTATTATCTTCAGACAATATACTTACTAATAAATCCATTGGATTTACACTTTCTCTACTACTAAAAATTACTTGTGCAAATGCTCTTTGCAATACTCTTTCAATGCTTACAGTTTTTTTAGGTCTGCCATCAAACGGATTCTCTCCTTTTAATCCATTGAACTCTTCATCTTGTAAATAATTCTCAAGGTCAGATAATGCAGTTTCCCAATCACAATCTATTTCATCTAAAACATTTGTAATATTATCATCTTCTAACAAACATAAAGTTAAATGTTCTAAGGTAACATACTCATGATGATTATCAGATGCATAGTTTACTGCACACGATATTACGTTATCTATATTACTTCCGCTCATACTCTTATTTACAACTCCTCGTCAATAAATTGTGTTAATTTTCGTAACTGTTCATCAGACAAATTTGGTGTAGTTACATGTACTATAACAATTAGGTCTCCAACCCGCCCTGTTTGGGGATTTGGCATGCCTTTGCCTTGCATTTTTAATCTACTATCTGGTGCCGTATTTTTTGGCACTTTAACTTCAAACTGTTTATTATCTAAGTGATAAAATTTAACAACTGCACCTGTTAATGCTTCTAAATAATCTACTTGGCATCTAATATATAAATTGTCGCCTTGTCTATCCCATTCATGTGGCATACTAACAAACAGTCTACAAATTAAATCTCCTGGAGGCAATGTAGGTTCTTGTTGTGGACCTTTGCTTCGCATTACAAATTTCGCACCATGCTGTGATCCTGCAGGTATAGTTAATTTATATTTTGCATAACCAACATCAATTGTTTTTTGTGTGCCTACATAAACTTCATCTAAGTTTACATGCACATCGCATACTGCATCTGGGTTTCTTGTTGGTCTTCTTTGTTGTGCAAATCCTCCACCAAATATATCACTAAATATATCTCCGAAAGGGCTACCTTGTCCAAAAGGATCGCCACCTTGGAAAGGACTTGGGTTATCGTATTGTTGTCTTTTCTGAGGATCGCTTAATACTTCGTATGCTTGTTGTAGTTCTTTAAACTTTTCTGCATCGCCGCCTTTGTCAGGATGATGTTTACTCGCAAGTTTACGAAAGGCTGTTTTAATTTCCTTAGTATCTGACTGGGGAGATACCCCTAAGGTTTGATAGTGATCCATGACTTAATTATACACTTCTTAATAAGGAAAGTCAAGGACAAACTTACGAGAGATTTTCTACTAAATCAATAATATCCTGAACAGTTTGTATGTTATCAATTTCATCATCTGATACTTCTATATCAAATTCTTGTTCTAGTTCTAAAACTATTTGAACACTATCTAAACTATCAAAGTTTAAATCATTAACAACATGAGACTCTGGTGTGATGTTTGATACATCAAGTCTTAGTTCTTCTGATATAATATCTTTTATTCTATCTAAATTACTCATCGTTTTCTTCGTTTTTACCACCTATGTTAGGAATTAACTTTTTAATACTAAAGCCACTTTCCTGTGGTTGCACTTCTGCTTCAGCATTTTCTTTAATTTCTTCTTGCTGTTGCTCTTGTCTTTCTTTGTTCTCTTCTAGCCAACCGTCTACTCCTTTAGGAGCAGTTGCCTCTCTATAGTAATAGATAATATCTTTTTGTTGTCCAATGTATCTTTTGATTTCTTGTAAGTTAGCAGACATTTTTTCATAGCCTACTGGAGTGACTGCAAATATAACAAACTCGCCATCTAGCAATAATTCTACTTCTGCTATTTTTTGTTGTAAATTACCACAAACTTGTATTACACCATTGCCATCTGTAAGTTGTTCTAGTTCTATTCTATTACCTTCTGCATCTCTTTGGACACGTCTAGCACTAGTTCCATCTTCTTTTACATATTGTTCATACGCAAATCTTTCTGTAGTATAATACCACTTACCTTGTGATAATGTCTTTTTACCTGTTGCAGGTTTACATGGAGTGTTAGTAATAACTTTCCATTCTACATCATTTAATTGAATCTCTTTGGGTAAAGGTGGTGCGTATATTTCTACCTCTACAGTTTCAGTAATAACTTTAACTGGTGGTAAAGGTGTATATCCTGTTGTAGCACATGATGTCATGATAAATGCTAGTGCTATAATGGAAAATGTTTGTAATGTTCTTCTGTTTAAAATATCCATGTTAATAATAGTGTCAGGACTACTCCTTTTAAAAAGGCTATCCATAAGTATGTGTAATCGTTTATATTGTATTTGTCTTGTAAATCTTCGACATAGTCTCTATGCCAATCTACGAAAGTTTTAATCCACCCCATTGTTTCTCTCCACTTCGTTTAAGTTGGCAACCTCTTTACTATCTTCTTCTACTGCTCTGAATACTTCTCTTGTTTTATCATTTGCTCTTTGTTCAATCATTCCAGGTCTTAATCTAGATAATTTAGTAAAGTTATGGTCTTTAAAAATTTGTTGAGCCTCGTTGGCTTGTCTTTCCCACTCATTGGATTTAACTGTTAAATCTCCAATTTGTGCTATTTGTCTACTATTGCTTTCTTCTAAACTTGCAATAGTCTTTTCGTTAATCTCTGCCGCACTTTGTAATGCAACATTTTGTTGGTTAAGCACATCTATTTGTCGTTGCTGTTGCTCTACTGTTTTGTTTAAACCACCAACAATAAAACTATGGGCACCCCAGGCAAATAGTAATGCTATGCCTACAAATGGTAATGAACGTATAAAACTTAACATGGTTTAGCAATCAACACTTGGTCAGTTGCAGGATTATGAAAAACAATATGTTTGCTGATTGGGATAATGTTTAAGTTACCTCTCATGCTTTCTAATTGTTTTACTAATGACTTATCCCAATCGTAATCAATTGCCGCTTCGGATATGCCTGCTTCTTCTAGTGTTACCTTTCCTTCTCCAAATTGTATAAACTCTAATTGTACTTTGTACTTATAGTCTTTTAAACTTAGAATATTATTTTCTAGGACAGCATCTCCAACATTACTGTTGTTTATGATAAAGTCTTCAATCTCTGTGAGTTTGTCTTTTTCAATTTGTGCTTGATAATCTTCTTTGGTTATGTAGGATTCAGGTGATTGCTTTATAATTGTTTCAAGTACAGGATCTGATAAGTCTATTTCTGAATCTGATAACAATGGTTTAACTTTCCAATCTAAGTCTTTTGAAATATTGACTACATCTTTTGCCAATTCTCTAAGTCCTTCTACTAGACCATCCTTTCTATCTACTTCTACAAATACCATATAAAGATTATCTTCATTTGGGTTTGGTGTTACTTCAACATCTCTGTGTTCGTAAACACTTTTAGCAATAAATCTTGCTAAATCGTTTCCTGCTTCTTGTTCTGTGACATAGAAACCTATAACTGCTACATCTTCCTTCTCACCTGTTTTAGGTTCAAATTCATCTACACTAATTTTACTAGTTACAACTCCGGCTAAATCGCCATGTCTTAAATTTTCATTTATCATATTATTGGATCCTCTGCTCCTGGCACCGCCATATTAGGATCAGGATTAATATTTGGTTGTTCTAATGATTGCTCTTGGGCACTTTGCATTGCTTCTAAATCAACGTAACTATCTTCTGCCGCTTCAATCTGTTCTCTACTAAACTCATCTACATACCTTCTTGGCATTTTAATCTCTACTATCCAAATAGGGTTCTCTTGTTTCTTAGCAACTCGCCTTGGTGTCATTCCCCTTTGAATTACTTCTGTGTCTTCTACACTTTTAATACGTCTTGATGTAATTAAACTGTCTTTGTACATTTTTGCTTCACAGTCGTTTTCTTTTAATCTTAGAATACCTTCTGGATCTGGCATATCTTTATGCCTGTACATAAGTGCAACTTCTATAAAGTATCTGCTTAATTTTGGTCCTGCAATAACTTCGCCTTTGTCCCAATTCTTATAAGCATATAAATCAAAGTTGTCTACAACACCTTCGAACTCTAAAAGCATGTCCAAAAGAGTATTAGTCTCTGATATTTTCTTTACGTTATCGTTGATAATTTTAATAGTTTGCATGTTATATCTTCCTAATTACATGTATTTATGCAAATAGCATTCTTATTGGACATTTTTTAAAACAGGTGTTTAATGGTTTTCAGTCGATGCTAAATATTTTATGTATTATGATAGTCAACCATAACAAAAGTTGCAAGACAAACATACATAACGACCAACCTACCGTGATGGAATATTCCATGCACGGTTTTTTTATGGCTCAACATAGGAGAGTAACATGTCCAGAAGAAAACGTAAAGAACGTCAATTTAAAACCAGATTTAAGGAGAACAGACATTTGAAGATAATTTCAGGCGGTCAAGTCGAGACAATAACACGACAAAAAAAAGTAAACATAGTTCCTAGAAACTTTAAACAAGACGACTTATTAGGATTATTATCCGACACCACTAAACCCATAGTATTTGCTACAGGACCTGCAGGAACAGGTAAAACACTTGTGAGTACGTTATATGCTATTAAACAATTTAGAGAAGGTAAAGTAGATAAAATTATTATAACTAGACCAGCAGTAAGTGTTGATGAGCAACATGGATTTTTACCAGGTACATTAGTGGAAAAAATGGCTCCATGGACAAGACCCATTATGGATATATTCGAAGAATTTTATCATCCAAAGGAAATAGAATATCTTGTAGAAGAAAACAAGATTGAAATTGCACCTTTGGCTTATATGAGAGGTAGAACATTTAAGAATGCTGTCATACTTGCAGATGAAATGCAGAATGCTACCCAAGAACAAATGAAAATGCTATTAACAAGAATAGGAGATGGTTCTAAGTTAATTGTTAATGGTGATTTGAATCAACATGATAGAGGATATGATTCAAATGGATTAAAGAACTTTTTAGAGATGCTTAAAGCAAGAAACTCTATGATGATAGGATTAATTGAATTTGATGAACGTCAAATTGAAAGACATCCGGCAGTTAGTGAGGTACTTAAGATTTATCAATCTTAGTTTGTAACTCATCTAATATGTTCTGACATAAATTTCCGAATTGAGAGTCTTGTATATCGTATAAGTCTCTCATTCGGTCCACAGCACTTTGTACTGCTCTTAATGGATCTGGGTTACCACCCGCAATATGTTTCCAAACAAACCCACCAGGTTTAAATTCTGGTTCTTTTAATATCTCTTCAATCATTGTTGTAGAACAGAAGCCATGTAATGTACATCATCACCTTGTGCTATTAATGGTGTGATTTCTAAATTGACTCCTTCTATTGCTTCTACAATTTGTGGTGTATTATAATCTACTGTAATCAATCTACCACCTTTTGCTAACAATGTGGTAAGGTTTAAGAATCCTTTATTAAGCATTGTTTGATAAGCATCATCAGGCATGTCTCCAGCATGTGGAACAGTGAATGGTAAACTACAAAAAATTAAGTCTGTTGTATGCTGTAAATCATCCCAACCCTCTTCATCCAATACATTATGTCTAACCAATATGTTATTGTAATCAGAATAGTAATCCCAATTGGCTTGAAATATTTGTTGGTCAAAATCTTCAATTATGGTAACTTTTTTACCTTGTTCTAAATATTTTTCTGCAAGAGCACCATTGCCTCTACCAAACTCTACAAGAGTGATGTCTTCGCAACCCTCCATATAGATGTCTAAAACATTGATTACTGCTGAATCATAAGAATCTATTAGCATACTTTTGTCCTCATTTATAATACTATTTAACTTAAACACTTGTATATCTTTTGTATAATTGGTTTAAATAATAGTGCGGTTTGTAAAAACAAATCGTTTTAAGGGAGAATAAATGGATATACTTAAAAAAGTTAGCCTTTGGGCAAACAGTTTGACACAAACAGGTTTATCTATTCTAGCACTAGGAGTAGTACTTGAAGTACTATTCAATGGAGCCGGCATACCATTCTGGCCCAACATTAGTGTAGTCGAAAATATAATGAGCATACTTAAAGGACTTTCCGCAGAAGGATTGCTAGGTCTAGTAGGTGTGGCAGTATTATATCATCTCTTTACCCGTAAGTAGGTGAAGTAGATAACAGTACTTGAAAGGACCTTCGGGTCCTTTCATTTTAACAGTAAACTACAACACAGACTTCCTTAAAAAGATAACTAAATGCTTATGGGAGAAATATGTCTAAACATAAACGCAAGGTAAGTGCCTACAAAACATTTACATGGAGGATAGTTGCCTCCACAGATACATTCTTAATAGGATGGTTAATATCTGGAAGTCCTACAATTGGTGTTAGTATTGCTAGTATAGAAATAGTTACAAAATTAGTTTTATATTATTGGCATGAACGTATTTGGGAAAACAACGCCAAGCGAATCTAATCATCACCTAATATATCATTAAATATGTTTCGGAAATCCTGTGCTGTAAAAGGCACAGGGTGACTGATGTAAGCACTATCTAATATTGCTTGTTCAATAAATTGTTCTTGATGTTGGTCTATGTACCTTGACATCAATTCCCATTCCAATATATAATGTCTATATACACTCATTACTGCTTCAACATCTACATGTCTATAAACACTATTGTCTTTTATCATTGTTTCATATATTACATAAGGAGCAAATAAACAATTAAGTTCTCCATGAGATAAATCTGTGTTGTTTGCAATAGCATAAGTTATTGTATGTATATGTCCTAACCCACAATCCATTGCTTTACTACCTAATAGTCCAGCAATAGCCATATCTTCTCTCCAAGTATAATCTATTGTATTATGCACTGGTAAATGTTTTAAACATAAGTTAAGTCCAAGTAATGCACTTCCTTCTGCTATAGGGTTCTTTATACTGCTTACAGCACCTTCTAAGCAATGAGTCATGGCGTCTAGTGCCACAACCTCACTTACTTTTTGTGGTAATGTTAATGCTAATGTAGGATCTATAATTATAACATCTGGTTGCACACCTACGTCATATACACTTTTCTTAGTGTGGTCTGGTCTAACAATCATAAAACCTTTTGTTAATTCTGTACCAGCATAAGTTGTAGGTACAAGTATTAAATTAGGTCTAGCCTCTAATTGGTCATACACTATTGCTTTACATAAATCAATTACACTACCACCACCAATACCTATTATAGTATCTGCTTTGGTACTAATATATTTTGTGATGCCTTTTGTTACACCTAGTTCGTCTGGGTCTGTAAAACTATCTTGCCAAACAGTGACGTGTTCAAATCTAGCATTTTCTAATGTGTTAGTTACTTTGTCATAATCAACACCTGAACTTGCTATAACTAATACACGTTTTACATTAAGTTCGTCTTTGAGGTCTTTAAGAAATATACTGAACGCATCTTTCTCTATAATGATATCTACATTTTGTTCTTTAAATCTAGCCATTCTTTTGTAATGCTATCATGAAGTGGTCTTCTTCAAGATCCGGTCTGTCATAGTTTGTGTTATAGTATTTTTCTGAATTACAGTCTTTTGCTTTTATCCAAGCATCTGTACTACGTTTTATATTTGCTTTGTTGTAATCTGGAATAATCATAACACCGTCTTCTTGTAATGCCCACCACCATAATTTTATTGTTTCTGATACAACCATCTCTACTGTATTTGGACTTTGTGGTAAACTCCATGGTAAATTTACATAAACTAAATCATATGGTCCATTCTCTTCTATCTTTTTTTGGTCAACTTCTAAAGGACTTGTACTATTAAATACAACGTTGTCTACTTTTCTGTATTCTAATTGTTCTTGTATTTCCTTTTTGTGTTCCGCACCACGTGGGTGTAAGTCAAACACATCATGCAAATGTATTGTTACATCTGTCATTTGTCTTACTTTATCAACTGTACTGCTTTTGGTGAGCATAAATTCATTGAGTAATATTTGGGTTTCACTCAATTGTGCATAATTTTTAAGAACCATAAAGTGGTCCTTTTCTAAATCCTTATTTAGATCCTGCTCTTTTATCAAATGCATTTTAATACTTTTTAATTATGTGGAAGTCAAAAGGCTTTGTTGTTTTTATTTCTATAGGATTATCATCTATGTCAACACCTATAATATGTGTCTGTGTTTTCTTTGATAAACTTTTTAAATTAAAAACCTTTTTACTCTTAGTTGTAGTTTGAGTATTGTCTTCTAAATTTGTTACAGTCTGGTCATCAAACCAAACAGTAAGTTCATAATGCTCTACCCATAACCCATGCCACCATTCTTTTATACTATCTAGCATGTAGTTCTCTCTCCTTATATACTATTCATTTCCAGTTCAACAAGTGTAGCCGCTAAATTAATTTCTGGATCTGCTACTGCCACACCCTTAGCAATACCATTTCTGATAATAACTATTGCTTGGTCTTGCTTTTGTTCTGTGTCTCCCCACAGATTGAGATTTCTGTACATAAATTTGTACACCTCTTCATACTCTTCAGGTCTTGCCTGACTTACTATCATTGTTCTTGCTTCTTTGTATTTACCTGCTTTAAACAACTCAATTGCTGTCAGCATCCAATCTGATGTGTTGCCGTCACCTTCTTGTGGTTTTTGCAATACATTATCAACTACGTTTTGTTGTGTTAAATTAATAGACTTACGCAAGTCTGGATATGTTGCTTGTACATAAGTGTCTAGTGTTTCTAAATCTACTTCTACACCTTCTTCAATACAAATTGTTGCTATACGAGCCGTGAACTCTTTTATGTCTAATTTCTCTATATGAAATCCTTGGCATCTACTATGTAGTGCTGGAATGATTCTTTGTGGGTAGTTACAAGTTAAAATAAATCTGCAACTTGTATGATATGTTTCCATAACACCACGTAAAGCCGCCTGTCCATTAGGAGTAATGTAGTCTGCCTCATCTAGTAATACATATTTCATATCACCAAAAGGCATTGTGCTACTAAAGTTTGTAATCTTACTTCTAATTGTGTCTACACTATTTTCGTTAGATGCATTTATTTCCAATATGTCCATATTGTCAACATCTAATTCTTGCAATAGCACTTTTGCAAGTGTTGTCTTTCCTGTGCCTGGTGCTCCACTGAATAATAAGTGTGGTAATGCACCGTCTTCTTTCCAGCCAGTTACTTGCTTTCTTTGGTTATCATCTCTAAAAACATAAGTGTCTATGCTATTAGGACGATATTTTTCTACCCACAAATCTCTCATACGTTAATACCTATTATGTACATGGATATGCCTATACCAATTAGCATTAATACTTGTATCACTGACATAATAGCCACTTGTTTCATTGGGTGAACTTTGTCAATAGAACCTAATTGTTCAGCCTGTTCGGCTTTTATTTTTGCATACTCCTTCATAATTTTAGTTCCTAGGTAAAATAGTTATCGATTCAATATCGTCGTATCCACCATTAGTGGTAAACTTTCTTGTTATTGTTGTACGTTTTGTACCCATATCTACATTCTCATAGGATACGAACTCTTGTTGTACAAGTCCTTCCCTTGGTTGTTCAAAAATCATATCATTCTTATACTCTGACACTACTCTTGCTCCTTTAGTGAATGTTGCTGTTGTGTTAAATTCTTTGCTCATATACTGTCTCCATTTTGTAACACTCTTATTATACACTTTAGTAAAGCAGAAGTCAAGCACTATTATGATAAATAATGTGTATAAACTTGTAGGAGTATTCAGTGGCAAACGAATATAGATTTGGTCAAAAAGGTGTATCAACCGACATTCAATTTGGAAAAAGAGGGCCAAGATTAGTAGCAAATGCAACAACATCAGCATTACAAGTAACAGCGGCGGATGGAACAACATTAAGTAATGTTAGAGTTGCCAATGCTGTTATAGATAGTGATGCAGTTAATAAGGCTCAACTGGATGCCGAAGTATCTAATATATCCACAAATGCTTATAATATTACACTAGGATCTGGTGGAGATGGTAGTTTTAGTAGTCCAGGTAGTGTAACAAGTTTAACAGGTTCAACTACAGTTTCAGAAGCAATAGATAGATTAAATGAAGTAACTGAGAACATCAGAAACAACACTTATGTTAAAAGTGTTGATGCCACAACTGATGTTAGTTCAGGTGGTAATCCACTTACAGTTACATTAACAATTAGTGTAGTAGGTAATGCAAACCAATATGATATAGATTGGGGAGATGGCAGTTCAGACAATGCTACTTCAGATAGTACTCCAAGTCATACCTATACAGATAATAGTAATTCACCATATGACGTTGTAATTATAGCAAGAAATACAAGTGGTAGTGGAGAAGGCAGTTCAGCAACTGTAACTAAAACTAATTTAATTACATTATATACAGCAACTCCAGTCGCAAACTTTGGTTTGTTTGCCGCAAGTTCGGGTGGTAGTGAATTAACTGGCAATAGTAGAGAAATGAATGCTGGTGAAACAATGTATTTAGAAAATACAACAACAAATTCAAGTTCAGCAACATGTACATATCAAATTAACTGGGGCGATGGAAGTTCAAATACTTCTGTAGCATCAGGTGGTACTGGTGATGTTGGACAAGCAAGAGCAAGTCATACTTATACAGCAGACAGTGGTAGTTCTACATACACTATCACAATGCAACAGACTGCTCACAGTACAGCAGACCCAGGTGAGGTTGGCAGTACAACAACAGAAATATTAAAAGTTTATAACGGTAGTATAGCCGCACCAAGTGGATTGAGTAGTAAAACATTAACATTTGGTGAAAGTAGTTCAGGATCAAGTCCTTACTTAGCACATGGTTATACAGACAATAGCACAGAAGATGCTGTTACAGTAGGACAAAGTGTAACAAGAATAACAAATTCAAGTGCTGGATCTACTACAGACTCTAGCACATTAAGTAGTTTTTCAAGTGATGGAGACGCAGGAACATTATCAGCAATAGTAGATGGATCGGCAGATGGTGCCATAACATTTAGTAATGCAGATGATAGTGGTACATCTAGTGGACTAACAATTACAGAAGAAAGTGATTATCAATTTTTAAGTACGGCAGGTAGCAGTACTTCATTTACAAGTTCAATATATAGTCCAGGACTACATCAAGGTTTTAAAGCAAAGGTCAGCAAGTCAACTGCAGGTTTGGCAGTTGGTTCTCACTCATACAAATTAAGTCATAGCACAACTGGTAATACAAACATTTTAAGTTTTGTAAAAGATGATGTAACATCTAGTCCAACAACTGTTATGGGAAGTGCAACACTTACACAGGCAAGTGCTGGTACATTAAAATATATTTCAGGTGTTCCTTATTACACAAATGATGCTACATTAACTTTAGCAGGTGTAACAATTTATGATTGGATAGGACAATGTTATGCTTCAACAAGTACACCTTTCACAGTTACAAATGGTACTAATCAAGAAAGTACAAGTGGTAGTACAGTTGGTACTCAATACTATACTTACGCAAACATAGATGGTTCTACTACATTTTTAAACAGTGGTACACCTAAAGCAAATACTGGTGTTAATAGTGGTAGTCCATATGCAATTGGTGACCTAACAGTTAATGTTAATGGTGGTGGTATAGGTATAGAACAAATTAAAGCAAGAACATTTAGTGTAAATGGCAATGGCTCTTACGCAGAACTTTCAGGAAAATATGTACAAGCATTTAATGGTAGCACAGGTATTGATGAAGAAGCAATAACAGTATCAGACAGTTTAGGTGCTGGATTTGATGATGACGGAAAAAGACTTACAGGATTTAGTGCCGCTTCAGATACTCCTGCATTTGGATCTGGTGTGAATAACTATACAGCAAATGTATGGACAGGTTCACAAACAATAGCAGGTACACAAGAAGCAGTAACACGTTGGGGAGAAATAAAACACTTCACTACAGATTTAAGTGGTAGTGCTTACTTACCAACTGGTCCAGACTTAAACACTGGCAGAAGTGGAGCACAATACTTTACTTTTGCATTTAGAAGAACAACAATGGCTAACTTTACAGTTAGACTTTCAGGTAAAGTAAGTGGCTTTTTTGTAGCCGCTCCTGGTACAGGCATAGATAGTGCAAGTGGACTTAACGGTTGGATAGACGCAGGAACAACATACGGTGGTGCTGGTACTCCAGGTAGTGATACCGGTAATGGTGGTAATGGTTCAAATGGTTGTGCATTTACATCTGGAGACAGAATTATAGATGGAACAACATACAGTAATAATACATTTACATTAACGTTAGGAGACCAAAATGCTTCTAACAGTACAGGTAATAATATACTTGTAAGAATTAAACTAGAGTCAGGCGATGAACTGACAGCATTGAGTATTGAATAATGGCAATATCAGATAGTCAAAAAATTGATTTACTTTGGAAAAAAGTTGGTTTCGGTAAAACGAAAACAGATACCAATGCAAATAAAAAAGCACCTAACGAACCAAATGCAAGTTCATTCATAATCAAAGATGCAGATATATGGAATCAGTCAGGAAGTATTCCAGGCACATTGCCAAGTGCAAATTCAAGTATAGCAAATGTTTATATAGATAGTGTTAGTGGTGCATTAGAAACTACAGAAGATGGTGCATCAAGTGATAATAGAACTTGGAAAACAGGCACTACTAATTGGATACCACCTTCATTTGGTGCAACATATCAGTTGAAAGTATATGCCGCACCTACTAGTACCAATAACCCACAAACAAATGGTACACAATTATTTGAAACAGGTTCAGGTAGTAATGACGAATGGTACTTTGATTATCAATCAGGTATCTTAAACTTTATTGGTAGTAACTTACCAAGTGCAATAGGCACAAGTAGTGGTAATGTAATTTATGTTGCAGGTGCAGTATATGTTGGTAACACAGGTGTTACTTCAACAGGTACTAACATGGTGTATCATACTTTTGCAAACCTTACAGCCTTGTTTGCCGCAACTACTATTGAAGCAGGAGACTTTGTTAAAGTCGATGATGGTGGAGATGGTGAATACAGATTATATATTGCTAATCAGGCTGACCCAGCCTCTGCAAGTCATCTTACACTAATTGGAACAGCCGATAGTGCCGTTACTGATGCTGGTACACTAACAACAACTATTACACATACAAGTGGTGCTAGTGTTGTTATAGGTAATATTAGTAGTGGTAAGAAAGTTCAAACAGTTACAGTTGATGTAACTACTGCATTTGATGGTAGTGCTCCAACACTTACAGTTGGTGATGCTGGTGATACAGATAGATTAATGACCAATGATTATATAGACTTAACTGACGTTGCTACATATGAAGTTACACCTAATTACACTTACAGCAATGCCGCTGATACAAGTGTATTAGTTTATTTTGATGCTGATAGTAGTTCGACTGGAACTGCCGTTGTTACGTTGACTTACGCCTAATTTTTATTAGACTTTCCGCTTTCTAAACCTATTCCACTAAGAATAAAAAAGCCACTAGCAAGTAACCACCAAGTATTTAATCCACCAAATATAACACCAGCAAGTATAATAATACCTGTTAGTCCCATAGTGGATATACCTGTTCTGTTATTTGTATCTGGAAACTTCATACTGCGTCTGGTTTCATAGAGGTTATGTTACCAATGTTTGTTGTGTTTTGTGTAGGATCTTCATCTGATATCATCATACATGCATCAGGATCTACTTTCCAAAGTTTTTTTCCTTCTTCAAGTCTATCATCTTTAACTGTGAATCCCTCTGTCCATCTGCCATACTCTACATATAGCCATTGTCCTGGTTTTACCCAATCAATATCTGGACCTACTTCAAATGCTTGGAACCAACGAGGTGCAATACCTTCGTCTGAACCTATTGTGGATTTAATTATAATACCTGCTTCAGTAGTTTTGTCTCCAAAGTCTCCCTCAATGCAGAGTATGTTGTCTTTGTATGCTCTAAGTGTCGCCATCTGCCCAATCGTCCTCATAAACTGGTACCATTTCAATATCACCGTTAGGTAATTCTACTTCTTTGTAACTTACTACTTTTCTTTGTTCTGGTGCTGGAGTTTCTACTGCATTCATAACACTTTGGTCTTGTTCAGTCTTTTGTGCTTCTGCTGTTTTAACTTCTGGTTGTGCATCTGTTTGGACTTGCTCTGGTTGGTCAGGGATAGGACCTTTTAAAGTAGTTTGTGCCGTGCTACTCAATGGGTTATCTTGATAATAAGCACGAACTCTATCCTCTGCCTTTTGGATAACTTCCCCATTAGGACCAAGAACATCACCTTGTGCATTTACATTCATGTTGCCTACTGCAGGTTCATCGCTATTTGCGGCAATAAGAGATTCCATATCAATAATTTTGCCTCTGTTTGATTTTCTATCTACCATGTTTTCCTCTACTTTAAAAACTCTTGTATGTCTAAATTAAATTTTAAACTATCTATTTTGTGTACGCCTAGTAAGTATAATACATAACTGGCAACACTACTGCCTCTTCCAACACCCCAAACGAGTTTATGTTTACGCATTGTTTCGATTATGTATATTAGTATCTGAATAACAGGAAATAAATTCCTTTCTTCAAACATAGTTAGTTCCATTTCTACTCTTCCTGTCTGGTCGGAATCACCGTGCTCAACTAACTGCCTAACATACTCCTTTACATCCAATGATTTGTAATGTTCTGGAATGTTATATGTATTTATACGGTCATAGTCTTCTTCACCTAAGATTTTTAGTAAATTTACGTCCAAATCTGTAGCAAACTGTTGAAACTTAATAATGTCTTCACTATTACCATATTCAGCATTACTCAGTTCAATGCCTTTATAAAGCATATCTATACCTGTGTTTTCATCGCTAACATGTCTATTAAATTTATCTAACATCTTTATATTATATAGTCTTTAGGGTTTTTGTCAAGAGTTTATTTAACAATTTTTGGAGTCCACTTAGTTTTTTTACGTCTATGTTCCTCTAAGTCTATAACTTCACCATTATCAATCATTCCTGTTTGGGCCATTTGACTTCTAACTTCATCTTCAATTGTTTGAAAATCTCTATCTAATAATTGTTGTTGGTCTTCTAATTGTTTTCTAACACTTTTTAATTCTTCATCATCTAATGCAAAATTATCATAAGTGCTAATGTCATTACGTTCCCACCAAGGTAATTCATATATGCTTCTTTCTCCCATAAACTCATCTTGATAAGGTAAAAAATCAGGTATCTCTCCATCTGTATCTTCGTAATCGTATGTTATATTTGTATCTGTATCAGTTACTTTAATGCTGTCTACTATAATATTATCTAGACTTATTGAATTAAATTTAGCAAATAAGCAGTTTGTAAAATATGTAATATTAACTTCTGGTGTAATTAAAAATACATTGTCTGTAGTAGCAAAATGACTTTCTACGCATCTAACAGAATGTTGGTCATACCATATGCAATCGTTTATATAATATGCTAACATGTGTCTAATACGTTGATAACTTATATTTTGATTTACACTTAAACTTTCTATATCTTTAGTATCATCATCATAAGAAGCATACATGCTCCAACATATTCTATACCTGTTAGGCTTAACTGCTTCTATTTCTTTACTATCCTTATTACCAAACACAGATAAAGTGTTTACAAACATGTCTGAACTTAATTTAACTTTTTTTGCCATCTTTTTTCTTATATGAATCTGCTACTGCCTTAAGGAATAACTCTTTGTCATCCATGTAGTTAGGAGTATAGTTGACAGATTCAATCTCCCCTATGTCTAATACTTGTTCTGGTTCTTTAATTTTTTCTTTATTTGCTTGAATATACATACGTTCATTATATTCTCTTTGACATGATTCACGTAGGTCTAATATGTATTGATATAATGGACTACTACCATTCATTTTATACAACTGTTTAGTGTACTTCTGATTTTCTTTCAGAAGGTCTTCTGTTGTATATGTTGTAAAATCTACGAATGGGTTCATACTGATAATTTAAACAGAAATGCAAATTGTTCATCTTTGAAACGTACAACGTTTCCTTTTATTTGATAATCTATCATTTCTTGTAATCCGTGTTTGTCTGTAAAATCTTTAGCAGTTGCTTTAATGTCCAAGTATTCTAATTCAAGTTTATATCGTTGAATTCCTTTTTGTAATTTATTAGGCATAACAACTTGGTTTTTCTCCCATTGGTCCCATAGGTTACCAAAATGTTTTGCTCTAGTTTGCAAATCAACATCAGAAGTGCCAAACACTTTTTCTAATTGTTCGTCTGATAAAAGTTGATTCACTTTAAAAATCTCCTTATAATTGCTCAATATTAGATAATGGTTCATTTTCAAAATATTTAATTGATTCCTCGTTTAGTCCATTATGGTTATATCTTTCACTAATTATAATATCTATATTTGGTAAAGCATTAGGATAGTTTTTCTCTAAAACATAACTCTTTTCTTTACCTGCTAAATTTAATCCCCAACCATTTGTTACATGCTTAGGTGGTAAGTTCTTATTATTCTTATATATGTCTGATATGATTTCTTGTTGCTGTTTACTGATTGCAGGACTCTCAAATCCTTTAGCAGTAAGTAAAGCAGTAAGATCCACAATGTTATCTGTTTTTATAACTAATGTGTCCATACCAAATAAATCATTATTTACATTCCACATGATATTAAATCTATTGTGTTCACATACAGAAGTAATGTAGTCAGGACTTTTCCTAACTACTCTAAACTTTAATCCATCATTTATGTTATTTACAATATTAATATTATTGCAATTAAACACAACACCAGCAAAATAATCTAAAGGACTTTCTACTCCTGCTGTTCCTACTGTTGTAAAATGATTATCGTAGTTTGATTTAAACTGTTCTATTGGATATGTATATAAATTTACATCTTGTATTTTTGCTACATTGAATCCTGTAGTTTCACAATAAACACTACCATCTACTGTGTCTGCACTATTAAATCCTATACCACTTAACCCTGTAGGAATATTTAAACTGTTTAAAAGTATAACACATTTATTAGCCGCCCACATACTAGCCTTGCCATTTTTACTTACACTTATTTGATTAAAACCTAATCCTTGCAGTGAAATAGAAATGTCTTCAGCATTATGGGTAGTTTCATTTACGTTGTACTCTATAAAATTGAGTTCAGCCATTGGTTAACCTTCTCCGGTATCGGCTGTATCGCACTCTCCACAACATTCTGGAGTGCCACAATTTTCGTGTTCTTTATCTTCTACCGTAAGATCCTCACCATAACGTCCACGTTCTCTATTACCGTCTCCGTTTAGTTCTGTTTGATCCTGTTGTATTGTCTTAAAATCCCTTTCCTTTTTAAGTTGTACTTTCTTCGGCTCCATCTTCATCCCTTTGATTAATTATTTCATCACCAAGACCCCACTCAAGGGCTTCTTGGGCTGTAAGGAAATTATCCCTATCCATTCCTTTTTCAAAATCTTCATATGTTTTACCGGCAGTATTATGATGTACATAAATTTCTGTTAGTTCTTTTTTCATACGAGCAATTTCATTAAATTGAATCTCTATATCAGATGCCATTCCTCTTGTACCACCACTGGGTTGATGTATCATTGTTCTACTTCTTGGAAGTAAGAACCTTTTGCCTTTAGCACCTGCCTGTGCAAGTAAACTACCCATTGATGCCGCTTGTCCCATTACGATTGTAGATACATCTGGTTTAATGTATTGCATTGTGTCATACATTGCCATGCCTGATGTTACTACACCACCCGGACTATTAATATAAAAATTAATATCTCCATCTGGATCTTCTGCTTCTAAGAAAAGTAACTGAGCACAAATACTATTTGATACTGCATCATTTACTTCACCATTAAGAAACACAATACGTTCTTTTAAAAGTCTACTGTAGATATCGTAACTACGTTCTCCAGCACTTGTTTTTTCTATTACATATGGTACAAAATTCATTTTATCCTCTTAACTGTATTTATCGTGTAGAAAGTTCTCTTAATCTAGTCATGAAACTATCTACCCCTTTTAAACGTTGAAATGTAACTTTATTAACATTTAAAAAATCATAGTCTTTCATGTCTATGTTTTGTATGTCTTCTAGTGTGTTTAACTTAGATGTTATCGCAGTTAATAGTCCTTTAACAAATGCACTATCACTATCAAACATAACTTTATCTTCCTGTAACATAACCCATACACGACTTTGACATCCATGCACAATATTGTCATCTATCCTAATGTCAGGATTAGATTCACCATCAGATAACTCTATGATTGCTTCATAGAAGTCCATCGATTCTAGGTCGTTTAAATAAGTTATATCCATTGTATAATTATATACTCAACTTTGTTTAAAGTCAATAGTATTTAACTATCTATGGTCTTTATAAGGATCACCTTTTGGCGCCTTTGGAGCACCTGTTTGGCTTTTCTTTTTCTTCTTCTTTTTCTTCTTTTTACTTGAATAAGGTCTGCTACCGAATGGTACAAAATATCCTAATCCGGATATCCCTTTGCCTGTATCTGAGGATGAATCAGTAGAGGAGTCAGTGGAGGAACTATCACTAGCACCTGAATCTGCAGACCCACTGCCCTCTCCTGAACTTGATGTGCCAGTACCCGTTCCTGTACTACCACCTGATGAG
>CENP01080660.1_pt1 | contig 30828 bp, 24 predicted proteins | sample 361281 | NCBI WGS metagenome assembly CENP01 (sample SAMEA2591122, study PRJEB7988) | marine metagenome | biome: marine biome (ENVO:00000447); feature: deep chlorophyll maximum layer (ENVO:xxxxxxxx); material: saline water (ENVO:00002010), including plankton (ENVO:xxxxxxxx) | depth 70 m | reverse complement strand
GATGAAAAAATTTATTTCTCTAAATTTTTAACGTATTTTTTTAAAGTTTAATTCTATTAAATTTAAAAAACAATATTAAAATACATGGATAAGATTGTGATAACAAACTTATTTATGGGAAATGATTACAAAACAAGAAGAAAAATTTTTTATTAATAGTCAATTCTTGTACGAACAAGAATCTGAGTTTCGTCATGAACTGATTTATTTTATTATTGTTGATAGGTTTTTTGATGGTTCTCCAGATAATGATCAAGTTGGGAAAAAAGATCTTTTTGATTCTACTAAAACTAAATGGGGTGAATACTGGGGAGGAGACTTAAAAGGAGTTATCGATAAAATAGATTACATAAAGAGAATTGGTGTAACTGCAGTATGGATATCACCTTTATTTGAGCAGGTAGATGACAAGATGTCTGATAGTGCTCCAATGCATGGCTATTGGACGAAAGATTTTAAAAGAATAAATCCACATTTTATTCCATTAGGAGATTCAAATCGAATAAGTGAATGCAAAATTCTCAAGGAGTTAGTTAATATTTTCAATAAAAATAATATAAAACTAATATTAGATATAGTTTGCAATCACAGTTCACCAGAAATCAATGGTTCTAAAGGAGTTGTTTGCGATGATGGAGTTCCACTTGCAGATTTTAATAATGATATAAATGATTTCTATTATCATTACCCTTCAATTGATGATTGGGATGATGAATTCCAATTAATTCATGGTGAAATGGCTGGTTTAGCAACATTTAATGAAAAAAATGTTAATTATAGAAAATATATATGTTCTGCGATGAAAGATTGGCTTGATGTTGGTTTTGATGCCTTTAGAGTTGATACGTTGAAACATATGCCTATTTGGTTTTGGCAAGAATTTGTTTCAGAAATAAGGAAACATCGCCCTTCTACTTTTCTATTTGGTGAATATGGTTTTGGTAAGCCATGGGATGATAGATCAGTTAAATATGCTAATAACTCTGGAATGTCAATACTTGATTTTGGATTATGTGATGCTATCAGATTTGCTTTCTCTGGAGAGGAGCCAGGAGGTTTTAATAATATTAAAAAAGTCCTAGATTTAGATCATGTTTATACAAGAGCGAATCAGTTAATAACTTTTATTGATAATCATGATATGCCTCGCTTCCTTTCAGTTACAGATTCTGTTCAAAACCTTGAATTAGCAACTGTCCTTCTTCTTACCTTAAGAGGCATACCTTGTATTTTTTATGGTACAGAACAATACCTTGTTAACAATACAAACGGAGGAGGAGATCCTTACAATAGGCCAATGATGGATAGTTGGGATTTAAATAATTCTTTAATTAAAATAATACAAAAGTTATCGAAACTTAGATCAACAAATCCAGCATTAACTTTTGGATCATTCCAAGAGAATTTCATAAATGAAAGCATTTTTTCATATACAAGAAAACATCGAGGATTCAAAGTTTTTACTTTAATCAATCAAGGTAATGATACAATCCTGAATTTAAAATATTTAGATATACCAGATGGTAATTATAATTGTATTCTGACAGAAAGAGTACTAAACATTAAAAATGGAGAGTTAATCAATTATGCATTATCTTATAAAGAAGCTAACATTATAGCTATTAATGCTGAACAAGTCAGTGGTGATGCGATTTTAGATATTCAAGTAAATGGATATGAAACAAAGCCTGGAGAAACTATAGTCATTACAGGAGATCATGATGAATTTGGAGGTTGGGATTTAACTAAAGCATTAAAATTAGAATATATAAATAAAAATACATGGTTTGGTGATTTCGGATTTCATAAGGCCGCGGGTGAACCAATAATGATTAAAGTTGCTGTACTTAAGACTGCAGAAACAGATATGAGAAATATATCTCAGGATGATTATCCAGTTCTAGAAAATATGCTTCATAGACATATAATTATTCCAAAAAAAGGAAGAATGAAATTAGATCTTGTGTGGGAAAGGTCATAAATAATAACTACCTATAATTAACATGTTTTTATCTTTTAAGAATTGTAATAAATCTAAAAAATATATCTTTAAAATTTTAGACATAATAAATTTGCAAAAAAAAATAACAATCTTCTTTCTAATCCTATATCCATCATTTAGTGCATCCTGAGCAGCAACAAAATTTATAATTTCTTCTTTAGTTGTAGAAATACTGCCTCAAATTACACTCAACCCATGCGCATTAATACTTCTTAATTACAACGAAATTATTTTCTATAAAATATTCTTAACATAAAAACATTGTTCCTTTATTCCTTCTATAACTTAAACTCTTTCTTTAATTAAGATTTATTCTCTTTAATTAATTAAATTTGAAGAATCGAGAAGACAGTTTGGATATCAAATAAAATGTTAACTCATCTTTATTTATCGTCTCAAGCTATCTTTATTTAACTATTTGCATTATTAGAAATATCATAAGCCAATTTAACCAAAGATTTCTCTTTACTTTGATTGATTTCATGATTTAGAAATTTACTGCATCTGGTTACTTTCTCAATTGCCACATTACTTGAGTAGTTAAGTAAGCAAATTTACAACATTTATAGAACTAATTCTTAACTAAAATCAAAAGGCTACCTACTAACATTTGCGAGAAGCAATATCTCTTCACTTTACTTTTTAACTCTTTTATTTAGCATTTATTGTCTGATTTATTAAAAGATAATCTCCCTTGCTTTTTTTTAATATTTGCATCTTAAGTAGGTTAAAGATATCCTTTAATCTAAGAAGTTTTATTTAATCAAGAAAATGATTTCTTTCATACATAAAAGCTAAATAAATTTCTAATTTTTTCAATATAAAGATTGCATCTTCTTCTAAATAAATAACTTTATCTCTGTTTAAATTGAGAATTTCTGCAACAGCTGATAAACTCATTTGCTTTTCCCCAGTTATACCGTATCTATATATTATTGTTTTGGCTTGCAAGTTATTTAGGTATGAGTGTAGGTAATCAACAAAAGATTTGATTTCTTCTTCATTAAGCTCATTTATATTTTTCATGAAAGGCTTTTGAGATTTTTCAGCCGACCTATCCAAAGAAACAATTATTTGATTAGTCCTTGGGAAAAATTCTGGTTTTACATCTCTACGAACAAATTTTTTATCTAGACAATTTTCGATTCTTTGTTTAATACCTGAAGAATATTCTTTGATTCTAGGAAAGCAAACATCTACTTTGGCTTTATTAATCATATAGGCTAATTCACTAGTCGCTTCGCTTAATACTTTTAAATATTCCTCTTTATTTAAAGGCCCATATGTATTTGCAATTATTTCAACTAAAGGTAAATTATCTTTAAAAAGTTTTAATTTCGCTCTTTTTGAAAGTTCTTGTTTTAAATTTTTACCGACAAACTTTTTACTAATATTGTTATTAGAAAGGTTTTTATTTTTTTCATTAATAAGATTATTCTCATATTTATTACAATCCCTCTCAGAATCAAATACCATCCCATCTTCAGCTTGCCAAACTTGTTTCAAGAATAAAAGGAACCACTTGACTTCTATTGTAGATCGACTGTCAATCATTTTTTAATTATGGGCTTTGGAGTATAAATTTTGACCCAAAAAGAGTGGTATAAAATAAATATATAATCGACCCATATTTATATAAATTTATTAATTTAACTTTATTACTTTTGTAGTTATGTCTTGGATTGCTCAGAAAGATTCAGCCTGGAGAATTTTTAAATTAATTGCCTTCAAAGTTCTTAATGCTTAAAGTCCTGTTTAAAATGTTGAGTAAGGCTATAAATGAGTTTCTATATCTACAAAAATTTTTATTCATAGGTTTTTAATATTCCAATAAATAATTGCTTAACAAAATCTATAAGATTAAAGATTTGTAAGACAATTTCTTAGTAACCATAAATATTCTATAAGCTATTTGTGGCGGACCAATTTCGCCTGCATAAATATATGAATTATATGAAGAATTTTCATCTTTTTATATGGATTCTGCCTTTGCATAACTACTTTAGTAAGAAGAATCAATATTTACATAATCTACAGCTTATATTTACTTGAAATTTATCACTTTATCGATTAATAAATTACTATTTGATACAAAAGCAATCGAATCGATACCTGTTGTTTTGAAATTCCATCATGTGTTCGTCTTCTTAAGGTAAAGGCTCTTTAAGTTGTAAGAATTAAAAAAATATAGATACTTTTAAAAAATTTTTATAATTATGATATTTATCTTTTTTCTTAAAAATTTCTTTTTAATACAATTTATTAGCCTAAAAGAATAAGATTTATTTCATGGCAATGTTTATTTTCTAGAGTGATCAAATTATTTTTATAAGTATATAAAGTTTTCTGAATATTATTTTTAATTCGAAAACTAAATACAAATTTTCTTTATTTGGAGTATCTTATAAGAAATATAAATAACATTATTAATTAAATAAAATGCGCATTCTTCATACGATGTTAAGAGTTGGGGATTTAGATAATTCTATAGATTTCTATGTGAATAGATTAGGAATGAATCTAATAACAAAAAAAGAATTCCCTCATGGCAAATTTACTCTTGCTTTTGTTGGATATGGCTCAGAGATGAATTCTTCAGCAATTGAATTAACATATAATTGGGGGAAGACTAAATATGATCTCGGGAATGCATATGGTCATGTTGCTATTGGAGTTCAAGATATTTATGGAATTTGCGAAGGTCTTAAAGAAAATGGATGCAAAATTCTTACTGGACCTAAAACAATGACCAATAGCGCAACAGTATTAGCATTTGTTGAAGATCCTGACGGTTATAAAATTGAACTTATTGAGGGTGACTAATTGATCTATTTATTAACTTTAGGATTTTTGTACATAAGAATGTTTGAAGATTCCTTCATGCAATTTTTTTTAATTTAACTCTAAAATTATGCAACAAATTCAAATCTAATTTTTAGGTTAAATAATAATTTAATAAATTTTGATTCTGATTATAATTTTAAATAAATACTCATTTTATTAAATCTCCGCTTAATTTATTCAAAATATTTTATAGATACATTTAACCAAACTTAAGTAGAATTATTATTTTTTATTTTTAATTTTTTTGAACTATCATAGAGTACATTTTTTAAATTTTAAAGAAGCAAATTTTTTTAAATAAATTTCATAAGAATAGCAACTATCTTTCAATAATGTAAATCAAGAAAATTATTTATTTAAAGATATCCATTAATTTAAATTAAAATATGAAATGTTATTTGCTAATTTATCCTTAAATAAAAGTTTTTTTCATATTATAATGTTGGAAATTAAATTTATATAAATGAATTTATCATCCAAAAATATTTCTAAATTAGTAGATGATTTTTTCAATAATGAATTTTATAAAATTTCCTCAAATAATCAATTAATTAAAATATTAAATGAGTTTTTAAAAGAAAGAAGAATAAATACCTCAAAGTCCACCATTTTAACAACTTTCAATAGTTATAAAATGAATTTTAAAACATTAAAAAAGAAAAAATTAGAATTATTTTTTCATATCTTATTGGGATCATCAGTTGCTAAGACTAAACTTGCTTATAAACTACTAAACCCACCCAAATCAAATAAACCTATCGTCAATAAATTAAAGAATCTACTTAAACTTCTTGGCAAAAGTGAATCATCTATAAATAATTTGATAATAGAGTTAAGTGAGGATGGATCCGAGGATATCAAAGAAATTAATTTTATTAATTTCCTTCCAAAAAATTTTAATTCTCATCCAAAGGCTTACAAAGCTACGCAACAAAATGTAATTAAAGAAAATTTTATAAAAAATTCCAATCAATTTGAATTTTCTAAAGAGAATCAATCTAAAGTGAGTTGTAGCATAAATGGGACTTCTACACTTCAATTACAAATTGGTTTTTTTAGGTTATTACAAGGAGCTGCATATCGAAGCTTTAGAGAAAGTTTTTCAGCTAATTCTGAGACTCATTTAAGAGCATATGATTTACCATATAGTATTAGAGATTTTGTTGATTTTGTAAGTTCATTTATCGAATTTTACTTATCTTTAGGAATCATAAAAAAAGAAGTTTATTCTGTCTTTAATGAATTAAAAGAATCAGTTATTAAAATGGAAAAAAATCTTGATTATCGAATGGATAATTGGGATACAATTACTAAAAATGAAAGTATGCTGCATGCGGAAGAAAATCTGGAATCGGAATTTTCTTTACTTGAAAATCACCATCAGCTTTTTTCTGTTTTAATAGAATTTGTTTTGAGCGGTGCCTTGCATGGACATGATCCTGAGAATATTATAATTGAAGATTTAGAACATCATGAAATCAACAGATTAAGACATCTAGAGTTGCATTCTGAGATGTCTAACATTGAAACCAATTTTAATTCTTTAAAGGATAAAAAAAATGATTTTAAAGATTCTTGGCAAAGAGTAATAATTGACTCTAGTAATACTTTTTATAAAGGGTCAATAATTCCTACTTCATATTGGTACGAAGAGTTTATGCCACTTTTATTAAAAGCTACTTTTGTCATAGATAAAAATGATCTTGTTGAATGGGAAAATACTTCCTTAGAAGATCTTGACAATTGGTTTAATAATTCTTCTAAAAAAGAAGAATTTGATAAATTTGGAATTGATGTTAAAAAACATTTCCTAAACCTTACAAAAGAGAAAAAAAAATTAATTAAACAAGCTTGGCTTATATCAAGACATTACTTAAATGGCATTCAGAAAAGAAGAGAGCGTCTTGAATTTGGACGTGAAACTGGATTTTTATCTCAATATGTAGCTTTTATTGATATTTATTTGGGCAGAGATGATATGGAAAAGAGTCAAATGAGATTAAGTTTCCCTTATTTTATTGGCCCATCTACCTGGAAACTATTACATACTTCAGCTGAAATAATAAAAACTCAGGATATCAAAAACGAATCAAATTCTATTAGTAAATTTAAGTTATTTTTCAAATCTTTAGCAACTATGTATCCATGCCCTTATTGTAGATATCACCTTAATAAGTTTGTAGTAAAAAACAAGGAAATTTCAATGTATCCTATAGAATATTTATTATTAGGGAGCAAAGAGGGATTTGATTTTAATATAAGTATTCAGGATAAAATTAATACAATAATTGACGGTAAAACTTTAAGTCTTTTTCTATGGAAACTGCACAATACGGTATCTTCCTCAATAGCTAGAACTGAAGAATGGTTTCACTTAGACAAAAATTCATATTATACCTCTAGATACTGGCCAAGCCTTGATTCGGAATTAGAGAGAGCTAATACTTTAGGCATACCATCAGTAAGTACTAAATTTATTTCAAAAATTTATGGAATAATAAGGCATTCCATTAATTTATCAACTCTAAAGGACGAGTTAATTTTATATTTGAATACAAATAAAAACACTAAAAATATCTTTAGTAAATCGATTATTTTTTCAAAAGAAATGGATGAATCTATACTTGTCTCCAAATATTTAGAAGATCACTATAGTTATAATGCCTCCAATATTGATGATGATCCCCATTTTTCAGCAGCTGAAGAGTCTTTGGCGAGAAGTGGTAAGTTCATTGATGATTAAAACTTACAAAATAATTAATTTCATTTTTCTTAATGTAAAAAATGTTTTCATCAAAAAAGTATTAAAAAGATAAATGGTGGATTTCTACTTTTTTAATTAGATTTAAAGTAAAGTAAAATTTTTAATGAAAAGTTTTTTATCCATCAAGTTGCTATGTGAATTTATAGGAGTTGCAATCATAACTGCCACAGCATTGGCTTCTAATCAATTAACAGATTCCATTATTATTAAAGGCCTCCTGATAGGCGTTACAGTTTCAACTTTGATACATTGCTTTGGAAGAATAAGTGGTGCACATTTTAATCCCGCTGTAACTTTTTACTTATCTAAAAAATTTTCAATGAGGTTTGAAGAACAATTTGCTTATATATTTTTTCAGACATTTGGAGCTGTGGTATCCATTATGATTTTGCAAAAAAAATTTTTCAATTTCAGTGTCATAACTCCTACAGATAATATTTTCTTTGGTAATGTTTTATTTACTGAATTTATATTTACATCCTTATTATTACTATTGATTTCAAGTTGGGAAAGAGAGGGAAAACTTTGTCCAATTTCGCAACCTCTTACTGGTGTAGTTATAGGGATGGGACTAAGCATTTTTGTTATCCTATCTGAATTCTATGGTAGTGGAATATTAAATCCTGCGATATCAATAGCTATTGCAGTTAATGAGGGACCTCATATGCTAATTCCTAAATTAACTGGGCAACTTTTTGCAGTAATTTTTGTAAGGATTACTTTTTCTTTAATTCCAGAAAAAGCACTTGATAATTAATCTTAATTATCTTCAATTCCTGAAAATGCCTTTTTTACAAAATTAGCTACGCAAATCACTGATATTTCTATTGAAACTCAAAAATATTAAATTTTCAACTTAATTAAATAGTAAAGAAAACCTTAAATTATTTCACCACTCATTCTTTAATAATAAAATGAATATAAATAACTAAAATCAAAATGCTTCCTGGCGGTCATCATTCTGAAAGTCAGTTCCAATTTAGAACTGACGGTCTTTTACCTACCAAACGAGGTAGAAATGAATATATCGTTGATACCGATCTTAACAACGACGATTTATGGATTCCTTACGGAGAAGGATCATTTCAAGCTTGTGCATTCAATGTAACTAGTGGAGGTTTTGCGAATGTACTTCGTCTTCCTCCAGGCACTAAGTTAAATCCTCATTATCACGTTGGAATTGTTCATGGGTACACATTACAGGGACAGTGGGGGTACTTAGAGCATCCTTGGAGAGCAACAAAAGGTACTTATATCTACGAACCTCCAGGTGAAATGCACACTTTAGTTTCCGATGGGGATGAAGATATGATCGCTTTTTTCCACCTTCAGGGAGGGTTGGTTTATGTAGATAACATGGAAGAAGGCAACATGGTTGGTTACGACGACGGATTCACCCTTCTTGAGATAGCGAGAAATCATTATAAAGAGAAGGGTTTTGATCTGTCCAAATTGGATGCTATGATTCGCTAAATTTATTTTTGATTATTTCTTTTTGATTTTATGATCTCGACTTCTAATTCCAGTAAAATTTTTGAATTTATTGATAATAATGATTTTTCATCCCTATCTAAACTTATAAGTGAAGGGGCAGATGTTAACGATAGAGGAGACAATAATTTGACTCCTCTTATGTTAGCTTGCTCTAGAGGTTTATTTAACATAGTTGAATTATTACTAAATTCTGGAGCAGATATTTATACTGTTGATACTGTTTTAGGAGCATCTGCATTACACAAGGCAGCTCAAAGTGGAGTTGTTGAAATTGCACAAATACTTTTGGACAAAGGTGCTTTTATAAACCTACAATCTGCTGCTACAGGCCATACTCCGTTGATTGATGCAGTTTGGTGCAAACAGGTATCAATGTCGAAATTCTTATTAGAAAAAGGAGCTTCAGTTAATATCATTGGTCATCACCAGCAAACTGTATTTAATTTTCTTGGAACAGAGCCCGTCTGGACAGCAGGTTTTACAACTCCTTCAGATGAAGCTTGGGGAAGAGAAATTCTTGAAATGTGTAATGAAAAGAAATTAATTGATAACAAAGCTGTTGATAGTCAACAATTAATGTCAGCAGTTATGTCCAACGATACAAAAAAAGTAGAGAGTTTGATTAATTCGGGTGTAAATGTAAATGAACAATCTCCTATTATTGGTTCAGGTAACGACGGCCAAACTCCACTTCTAGTTGCTTGTTTTCTGGGACATACTGAAATTGTTAGATTACTTTTAGAGGCAGGGGCAATAGAAACTATTAATGATTATTTAATGGAGGCAACTCCTGCTCACAAGGCCTGTTATGCAGGAAAGCCAGAAGCTTTGAAGGTTTTATTAGAGTTAGCAAATGTAGATCTTACTGCTCAAGGTCCATATAACGGGTATACAGCTTTACATGATTCTTGTTGGCATGGACACAAAGATAATGTAAAGATTTTACTAGATCATGGTGTCCCTTTGGATCAACGCTCTCACCAAGGTCATACACCCTCTGAGTTTGCTAGATTTCTCGGTTATACTGAAATAGCAGAAATGATAGAGGAAAGAATAAATTCATAATAATTTTTAGCCGAATTCAATTAAGTTTGTTTAATTTAAAATCCAAATTTAATTAATATTTTTTTCATTCTTAAAGCTATTATTTCTTTTATTCGGATTATTAATAATTTCTTTTTTTAAAAATATTAAATAAACTTAAAATCTTTAATTTTATAAAAAGTATTTTTCTTAAAGTCCTTTTTTTTAACACTTTTAACTTACTAAGTTTTTATTTTTTTAAAATTAATAATCTAATTTTGAAAGTTTCTCTCGTGAAATGGCATATAAAAAACTTTTCAAGCGATTACTTATTAAGGTTGACAAACGTTTTTTAATTCCCAGAGCAATCCAGTTCTTTTCATTAATTGACCGATATTTAATTTTAATAATTAATTTGTATAGATTTTATTTTAAATAAACTTAAATAATTTTTCATTCTAAAATATGCTTGTAAAAGAAATATAATCGAAGAACTAAATAATATAATTTTTTTTATTAAGAAGTTAAAAGATTATTTAAATGCTAAATATTAATTAATTAATTATTTAATATAGAAAGAACTTAAATTCTTCAATTTAGAATTGATGTCAATGCTAAAAAACTATTTCAAGTTTGATTTCTCAAATTTGAAAAATTTATATATTAGATAAGGTATAAAATGATGTAAATCCATTAAAATTGCTTTATGACTTTTAATGATAAAAATCTAAGTAAACCATCTTGGATTGAAGAAGCAATAGTTTATCAAATATTTCCGGATAGGTTTAAAAGAAGTAAAAAATCTATGGAATCAAATGAACTAGATTTAATGGATTGGTCTGACTCTCCTTCTCTACAGGGGTTCCGAGGAGGCGATTTATATGGGGTTATAGATAGACTTGATTACTTAAAAGAAATGGGAATAAACTGTATTTACATAAATCCTATTTTTTCTTCAGCCGCAAATCACAGATACCATACTTATGATTATTTTCAAGTTGACCCTATTTTAGGAGGAAATAAAGCTTTTGATTTTCTTATAGAAGAAATTCATAAAAGAAAAATGTTTATTGTTCTAGACGGAGTATTTAATCATTGTGGGCGAGGCTTTTGGGCATTTCATCATATTGCGGAGAATGGAAAAGATTCGCCTTACAAAAATTGGTTTAATTTGCATCAATCCCCTTTTAATCCATATCCAAATAAGAATCAAGGATGTGGTTATGATTGTTGGTGGAATGATCCTGCCTTGCCAAAATTTAATTTCGACAATCCCGCTGTACAGAATTATTTATTGTCAGTTGGTACTTATTGGGTGAAAAAAGGGATAGATGGCTGGAGATTGGATGTAGCAAAAGAAATACCTTTCTCATTTTGGGATAGATTCAATTTTGAAATGAAAAAAATAAATTCTGAAGTATGGGTTCTTGGTGAGATTTGGGGCGATGCCAGGAAATGGCTTGATAAGCAATACTTTGATGGCGTTATGAATTATCGGATAGGCTGGAGTACTTTGTCTTGGGTCTCAGATATAAAGTTAACTTGTTCGTACAAAAATCCTCTTTATCCCTTAGAAAATATATCGTCAGAAAAATATATAGAAATTTTTAATCTAACTCATTCATGGTATTTAAATGAAACTGATAAATGTAATCTTAATCTGTTGGATAGTCATGATGTCCCAAGAGCTTTAAATACTTTAAATAATGATGAGAATGCTCTTAAACTTGCCCTTTTTCTCATGTTTTTGAATAAAGGTGTACCTTGTATCTATTATGGAACTGAAGTCGGTTTATCTGGAGGAGAAGAACCAAATTGTAGAGAATCTTTTCCATGGAGTAATAATTACAAAGTTGATATTAGGAAATTTTTAAAAGATTTAATAAGTTTTAGAAAAAATTATATTTCTTTCATAAATCAGGGGATTAAGTGGAGCTCGATTGGGGATGATATTCTTTATGGTTCTTTTCAAAAAAATGATATGATTATTTACTTGAATAGGAGTCGCAAAAATAAATTTTTGATTCCAAAAAACAATTACAAAATAGTCTTTGAATCAGAAAATATTTATACTGCTCAAGGAGTATTAAGTCCTCAATCTTTTGTTTGCTTCAAAGATGCATAAGATCAATATTTCTATAAAAACTAAATTTTATTTCCACTATTTATATAATTTAGAACTGAGAAATAAAGTTATGCATTAAAATAATTTTAAAAAGTTATAAGCTTATATTTAATTTTAAGATCACTTCTTCAAGTAAGTTACGAAGGAAATTTTTTTACTATGCAAGATGATTTATTTATGTAATAAAATTTTGATTTTAATATCTAAATAGTGACACTACTCATTTCTTCCATCAACTAAATTAAAAGCAATACAAATTCTCTCTTCATCTGAAGAAAAATCAACTGTTTCATGTGGTAGGTAACTTGGAAATAGTATAACTTTTCCAGCTTCAGGTGTAACTGATAATTGATTAAATGCAGGGAATAACAAATTTCCATCATTATTAGAAGGATCTGATACTGATTTTGGAACTTTCAGGTAAAGCACCCCACTAACTAAAGAATCAGGATGTATATGCCTTAATTGCTTACCCCCTGACAATAAAACTACACACCAACCACTAATCTTAAAATTTGTTTCATTTGAATAATTATCTGCTCCTAAATCACTATACAAATATTCCTTAGAAATTTTTAATAGTTTCTCTCCTAATAAATCATTTATTTGGCCTTCATTATCACCCAATATTTCATGACTTTGGTAACCTTCAATTGTTGGTTTTTCCGGTCTATTCCAAACTAAAGTTTCCTGAGATTTAACCAATTTGGTTAATTTTTTTATTATTTCATCTCTAACATTGAATAATTGTATTTTTTTTACTAATAATCTTGGATCAAATTGCCTGATATTTCCAAACTTCTGTTGAAAATATTCAGGTAAGTACGTTATGGCAGAAATAAACTTAACGTCTTTTTCTGAATCTTTACATTTAGATAAAATCTCGTATGCCGTCTCCCAATCTGCTATTTCAATAGCTTTAAAGGTTTTTGAAATTGGATCTATATTATTTTGATTAGAACTAACTCTTTCTAATAATTTTTTTTTAACTTTTAAAGCTTCTGGTGCGTTAGGTACAATGGTCAAAGCTTTATTTATTTCTTCTAAAGAGTTTTGAAATCTGTTTTGATTATATAAAAATAATGAATAATTATAGTAACCAAGAAATTGTGTTGAAGTAATTTTTATGACTTTCAAATAAAGCTCCTCAGCTTCTTTGTATTCGCCAAGTTCTGATTTAATAATCGCCAAATTTGTTGATAAAGAAGGATTGTCAGAATTACTTTTTAGACATTTTGTAATAACTTCAGCGGCTTTATCTAAATTGCCTACTTTTAAAAGTACTTGTGAATAGGGGAGAGAAAATTCGACATTTTGGGAATTCTTTTCATTTAAAGTTCCAAATAATTCAAGAGCTAAATTATCATTATTTAACTTTATAGCTGAATCACCAGCTAATAATAAAATTGAAGGATTCCAACTCTTTTTTGTGTCTAATGATGATTTAGAGACAAACTCAACTATTTTTTCATACTTGTTTTGAACATGAAGAACCTTTAAAAAATTAAATAGTAGAGCAAGATTAAGAGGATTTAAATTAAATGCTTTAATAAATTCTTTTTCGGCTGTAATAAAATCTCCGTTATTAGCTGCTTCAAGACCATTCTTATTATGATCTTTTACTAAATCTTTTGACATTTTTCTAAAAAGGTATTAGAGAAGAAATTATTAACTTCTTCTCTAATAATAGTTAATTAAACTAATTCAAACTCTTCATCAAGCTCGGAATCTTTAAGGCTTTGCTTTATAGCATCAGTTGTATTTTTAAGTTTTAAAGAATAATCTGATCCAGCTCTTTGCTTAGTAAATAATAGATAATTCCAACCTATGTCAGAAATTTCATCTAAATCATTCAGATCTAAAATTAATCCCTTTATGCCAGTTAGCTTTTCAATAGATTTTTTCATAGCGTTTACCGTAGACCCGTTCAACTTGCCTTTAAGAGCAAAATTAGCTATTCCATCTTCAACTTTTATTAAATCAGAATCAAAACTCATACCCGTAGGTGCAATTCTGCAACGTATTTTAAGTGATTTGTCTGATTCAGGTAAAAAGATGTGCATTTTTTCTTTATCAAAGTTTTCATACGATTTTCCTTCAATCCATACCTCTGATAATTCAATACTACCTTTAGGAAGAAGATCAGGAGCTACTCTAAGAATATTATTCTCCCAAGCATTTGGTTCTGGGCAGAAATAAAAGTCCATAGACTGTTTCTTAATTAATAGGTTTGTATAAATTGCAGCTAAATAGCATAGTTCAAACGAATGATAGCCTGCCATTGAATGACTACCTTTTCCTCTTTCTGTACCAAGAGAATAGGGCTGACCATTAGCTAAAACATTAAAATAGATTCCTCCTTCCTCATAGTCTAAAAACCAGCCGTTATAAAATGCAGTACCTTCTCTAGCAAAATTAAGGTATTCTGGTTTGTCATTGTAAACACCTGCCATTATGTAGTATGCAAGAATTCCTTGTTCCTGCTGCCACCATGCTTTTCTATCATGCCAAACAAGACGATGATTTTCTTCTCCTTCTTTTAGTGTTCTCTCCATCATGTCGTACCAACCACCTCTTTGGTTGTCACAACCTGCTCCTGGAATAGCATCTGCTATCTGATGTGCAAATTCTTTATAGCTATCTTTTGGCTTAAGGCTATGCATACGAGTTAAATTCCATGCAACTTTTAGGTTATGACCAACTACACAACGTGCTTGATGAATTCCCCATTTTAAATCATGTGACCAATCCTTATAAAACTTTTCATTCATAAAAGGACTGTATTCATAATCGGGAAAGTATTTGCAAATAGTATCAAAAGTATCCTCTAGAAATGTTGCGTAGCTTTCATCTTCTGTAGCTAAATAGAGGTTAATTAGGTAAGCGGGAGCATGATCTCCAACTGAATTCCAGTTCTTTTTAGCCTTATTAATGCCCAACGAATCAGCTTCTCCATCAAAAGTAACAGGATCTATATGTGAATAAAATCCTCCATAAGGTCCATGATCTTTGTAATAACGATTTAGGAATGCAATTGTATCGTCAAGGTCAACTTTAATATGATCACCACCAGTTATTCTGTATGTCTGTGTGGGTCCTGCTAAAGCATAAATTTGTTCGTAACAAGGAATAGCATTACCTCCCTCATCACCACCCGCAGTTGAACCCATGTATTTCCTTACACTTCCATCTGATTGTATATCGATTTGACTATACCAATAACAAATTCCTTCAGACTTATTTTGGTGTCTAAAGTGATTTTGCATATATTCTGTACCATTCTTTGCAGCTTCAAGTGCTTTATCATCTCCAGTTATTAAATAGGCTGATGCAAAACCATAAACTAGTCTTGATACAGTGTCTAAATTCTGAACTCCATCAAGTTTAGCTCCCTCAGCACTTAAATCAGTACGAAATTTTTTGAAGTCGATAGCTTCTCCTTCATTAACACCGAATTGAGATTCAAGATAGAAATTAAGTAATTGTTGTATTTGCTTTATCCACCAATTTTGCTCTTCAAACCTCAAGTCACTCTTATCTCTCCCAAAGAGTAACAAGTGTTTGGCTTCAAATTTTAATTTATCACTTTCTGGATAAAATAAACCATAAGCATGAAGAAATCTACCTTCGACAAGAATATCTTTTAATTCGGGAGCAACTTGAAAAGGTTCACCTAAATTTCGAACTAATTCTGCGTAACATGCTGCTGTTACTTTTACTGTATATAAACGTCCGTCAGATGTTTCAAGCTCAACTTCACCTTGAGAATCGAATACTTCAGGGAAATCAACTTTTCTTATGTAACCTGCGATTAAATCAGAAAAGGAAAAATTTAATTGATTTTGTGTTGTCATTGATTTAAAAAAAATAAGATTAATAGTTTCTGAGAAAGAAATTAAATTGTTTGTAATTAATTACATATTTATTACCCTGTCTCCCTAGAAACGAGAACTACAACACTTCTTCCTGTCAAAATATAGTTATCATCTGAAATTTTAACATAATTATCGGGATCTAAAATATCTTCAGGAGATGGTAACGAAGTATCTATAGAACGCATCCATTTAAGTCCTTTGATATGGGGTAATTGAAAAGAAACAGCATCCCAATGCATATTGAACATGCAGTGTATGTTTTCTGTTTGATCGGAATTTGGGTCAACGTCGCCAATAGTCATAGCAAGACATTTTGATTGGATATTGCTCCAATCTGGATTATTTAATTGAGTACCGTGCCAAGTTAAATCTGAAACCCCAAATTTGTTTGTTTTTCCTGTAAAGAATTTTCCTTTAAAATGATTTAAATATTTCTTTCTTTTTTCAATAAGTTTTTTCCAAAATCTAATCATATCTTGACTTTCTGAACTTTCTATTACATCCCAGTTATACCAATTTAATTCATTATCTTGACAATAAGTATTGTTGTTTCCATTTTGACTTCTCATAAATTCATCTCCACCAACGATCATTGGGACTCCCATTGACAACATTAGAAGAGAAGCGTGGTTCTTGACTTGCCTTTTTCTTAAATCATTAATCCACTTATCATCTGTTGGGCCCTCTATTCCACAATTCCAACTTAAATTATCATTTATTCCATCATTATTATTTTCTCCATTTGACCAATTATTTTTTTCGTTGTAGGCGCATAAATCGTATAGTGTAAAACCATCATGGGCTGTAATAAAATTGACACTATTGGTTGGTTCATGCTGACGCCATTGATATAAATCGGAGCTTCCACTTACTCTTGCAGCAACCTCTCCAATCAACCCAGAATCCCCTTTTATAAACCCTCTTATTGCATCTCTATATTTGCCATTCCACTCTGCCCATCTTGCTCCTGGGAAATAACCAATTTGATAAAGTCCAGCTGCATCCCAAGCTTCAGCTATAACTTTAGAGTCAGCTAATATATCGTCTAACTCAATTGACCATATTACAGGGGGATGCTCTAGAGGAGCACCGTTTTCACCTCTGCTTAAAACTGAACCTTCATCAAAACGGAACCCATCTACATGCATCTCTTTAACCCAAAATCTAAGAGAATCAAGAATTAATTTTTCACCAACTGGATGATTACAATTAAAAGTATTTCCACAGCCCGTATAGTCGTAATAGAACTCTTTAGTTCCATTTTCCCCAGTAAGATAATAATAGGTGGAATTGTCAAAACCTTTGAAACAGAAAGTTGGTCCCTGATGGTTACCTTCGTCAGTATGATTAAAAACAACGTCAAGTATTACTTCAATATCTGCTTTGTGTAACGCCTTGACCATATCTCTAAATTCATCTAAATGTGATCCAGAGTTTTCAGATGTACAGTAAGCTTGATGAGGAGCAAAATAACCCATAGTACTATAACCCCAATAGTTTACTAATTTAGTTCCTTCATGGACTCCAAAAACATCTTTGTGATCAAAACTAAAACATGGCAAGAGCTCGACAGCAGTAATTCCTAAGTCTTTCAAATAAGGTATTTTCTCAATTAATCCTGCATAAGTGCCGGGATTTTTTACCTTACTTGTTTCACTTTTTGTAAAACCTGCCAAATGCATTTCATAAACAATAGTTTCGGACATAGGCTTTTTAAGAGGTTTATCACCTTCCCAGTCATAAAGACTATGATCAATAATTATGCTTCTGATGCTTGTATGTAAATTATCCCCAGGTACACAAGCAGCTCCTCTATCCCATAAGGTTAATGTATTTCCTTTTGAATATGGATCTATTAGGACTTTATCTTTATCAAATCTGTGACCACTTAGTATATCATTAGGACCATCAACTCTATAAGCATAACCCATTCCTGGCTTGGCGCCTTCTACAAAAACATGCCACATGTAAAAAGAATTGTTATCAACAGGATCGAGTTTGATTGTAGTTAAAGGATCTAAATCATCTGGTTTTTTAAAAATTAATAATTCAACAGAAGTAGCATTTTGACTGTACACAGAAAAATTTACGCCATCATTTGAAACAGTCGCCCCAAATGGATGACCAGACCCCTCATATATAGTAAAGTATTCCGAAACTTTATTAAGTTTTTTCCCTTTTATGGAAGATATGGTAGAAGTTTCTAACATTAATTTCTAATAAAATTAAAGAATTTTTATTGTCAATCCTATTTTGACAATAATTTTTAAAAAGTAATATTTTATGTTTTAATCAAGACAAAATTTACCAATTAAAGTTACATTTTAAGCTTTAATAAAGATAAAGTTCACAAGTTAATTACATAATAAATTTTTCGTAATTGGACTAATCAAAGTTGATTGTTAGTGTGGAACCATAACTTTTGAAATTATGAAAATAGAGCTAAAACCTAAAGCCCCAAAAATACTAACTTGCTCATGAGTTCCTTGATATGCTTCTGGTACTACTGATTGTAAAACCATAGCCAAAACACCGCCTCCTGCAAATGCAATTATTAATGCTTGGAAAGAGAGAGAGACATTTGACAAAAAGATAAATGCCAGAAATGATGAAAGGCTGCATAAAGAAGCAACAATTAACCAAATTAGTGTTATGTTTTTTAAATTATATCCAGATTTTTTTAAGCCAGCCCCGCTAGCAATCCCTTCTGGAATATTAGCAATAATTATCCCAACTATTATTGAAGCACTAACAATTCTATTTTCAAGCAAGCTAATTCCTATACTTGCAGATTCTGGAATACCATCAATTAAAGCGCCCACTATTAAAGCATAAGATAATTTTTCATCATTACTTTCTGTTTTGCATCTCTTGTTTGAAGAGGGTGAATGAGCTAATCTTGCTCCTAGATTTGAAATAAGCTTATTTAAGAAAATATATGTAAATATTCCCAATAATAGGCCCATTATTGTTGGAAATAATCCTCCTAACTCAAATGACACGTCCAATAAATCATACGTTAAAAGGGCTATTAAAACTCCTGAAGAGAATGCAAGGGCTATAGATATAAACTTTTTACTAATTTTGAACTTAGCTCCAAATATTGCTGAAACTGGTTGAATAAAAAATGCAATAAAACCCCACATTAAGGCCTCCAGGGGTGTGCCTGGAACAGTAACTTTTTCAGCGAGAACTGAAAAATAATTTAAATTTGCTTCTAAAAAATATTTATGATCAAGAAAAAAAAGATTAAAAATTGAATCTATCATCAATTTAAACTTCGAACAGAATAAGCACCAGTTATGAGGTCTGCATAGAATTCATAAAATCCAGATTCTTTTGGAACAAATTGCAAAGCTGGAGGATTTCCATGACTCGTTAATTGCCCAAAAATCTTCATATTTTTAACAGAAGTATTTTTTGCTGAGGGATTTGAACCTGAAAAATCATTTCCATTTCCATCTAACTCATAATCTGCAAAAACTAATGACCAATTTGATGAATTTCCTACATATTTATAGCTATAAGTTTTGCCTGACGTAAGTTTTATTTTAATAGTATACTTGGAATCTCCTAAGTGTTGCATTAAATTTTTTTCTGAAGATGGGTTCCAAGCTTCTAAAGGATCTTCAAAATCTCCAACTATTGATAATTGATTTATTTCTGTTGTAGGTTTAAGAAATTTTTTCCCGTTTAAAACCTCTATAGAGAAATTATCATTATTTTTATTGTAAGTAAATCTTAATTTGGTTTTTTCCTCTAAATGAAATGGAATATTAAATTCATGAGGTTTTCCATGCCAACCAATTCCAGATAGTTTGTTTGTTTTTCCTTCAACTAAATTTTCCAAATCTAACCAACAACCTAATGCCATAGTATCTAAAAAAAGTTCATTGCTTATTGCAAAATTAATAGAGTGTTCTCCAGGATCTACTTCTAGATCTAATTGACTTATTTCATTATCTATTTTTATTAAATCTCTATTTGGTTTTGTTGGGTCAAAAGAATCCTCATTATAAATGGATCCAAGGACTTGGTAATTATTCAAATTATTTAAAATTAATGGTTTTTTAAAAGTTGCTTCATTAACACTTTCAATAGAAAACTTAGGATTACTTGTTTTAGGATTTATTAAATTAATTTTATAGATACCATCATCAAATACCTTAACCGTTATAGCTGAATGCATCGATGTGCCATGACTACTTGAAAACCCAACACCCTTAATTAGAGAACCTAAACCATTATTTAATCCTGAGAAACCGAAATTTTCTTCCTTGTCAGCTGATATTAAGAATTGATAAACACCATCTGCTCTAAAATCGATACCTCCATCTTTCTTTAATGGAACTTCTATTGACCAAAGATTATCAGATATTTTATTGAGAGATCTATTAGATAACTTAGGGTTGAATTTGTCAAACATATTCAAATCATCCCAAATAAATCCATTAAGTTCATAACTCTCAAAATCAATAACTTCTTTAATATCAGGTAGATCTCCATTCTTTGACTTTAATTCCAATTCATAAGTATCAGAATTAAAAGAGAATTCTATTGTTTGATCAATATTCGAATAAAAGTTTATATTGTTGAAAGTTTCCTCTGAGGTCTCTTCTTTTAATACCCACTTATTATTAAAAAAAGATTTAAATTTTAGTTGGCGACGGGTATTATGGTTAATAACAAGGCGGACGGAGTATGCACCACTAAAAACACTTCCAGATGAACCTTCTAAATCCAATTTTAGGCTCCAAGTATTAGTGTTTATCTTTTTTAAATCTAAAAAATCGTTAAATGGATTCCATCTCCACTTTTTTGGATGGATATCACCCAGTAATGAAATTGACTCTATTTCTTCTGAATAAATATGTTTACTATCAAAACAAGGGAATTTTAAAGTCATATTTATAAATTGGTAAAATAAATTGAAATACTTTAATATCACAATAGCTGAATCTCAATAAGAATAGTAACTTTCATAAATTTAAAATTAATATTAGATTTTTTTCAAAAAATCAGTTACTATTTTGCTTTTTGTTTTATTAAATAATTCCGCTTATAGATTGTAAATAAGTTTTTTATTTTGAAGTATACGAAAAATATAACTTTAATTTACTTTCCCTCATAACAAGGAATTTTTTTAATTTTTAAAAAGTTTAAGAAAATGTTTTTTTGTTTTAAATTCGCTACTAATATATGGGTAAGTTCTTAAATTTTAATTAAAGAATGAATTTCTTTGCAGACATATCATCAAAAACAATATTATTAATTCCTTGTATAATTTTATTTATTATTGGTTGTTTTGGATTACTTAATTCAAAGACAATATTTAATTCTCTATTTGCTCTAGATGTTATTGATACTGCCACAATTAGTACTTTCGTTATTATAGCTGCTTTCCCTGGATCACAAACTCCAATAATTGGTTACGAAAGATATTCTTCTTATTCGGACCCATATCCACAGGCAATTATATTAACAGCTATTGTCATTGGATTTGCAACTCAAGCTTTACTCTCTGGTATTGCGTTAAGACTAAGTAGAAAATATCCATTATTGAGATTCAAGGATTTAGAGAATGATAGATAATTCTATATTTTTAACACTACTTATATTTGTACCCGTAGTCATTGGTTTTGTTGGTTGTATTTTTCCAAAATCTTTTTATTGGATTGGGTTTATTACTTTATTTGCTTATGCAATCATGAGCTTAATTGGGTACCTAACTGGTTTTGAATATAGTTATCAGTTGGCAATAAAAGAAGGTATACCTTTCTCATTTGACAACTACAGTCTTCCATTAATATTTGGATCGGCAATTGTAATTTTAATTACTTTTTTAATAAAAAATAAAATCTTTAGTCATTATTTTTATCAGATTTGTTTTATTTTATTTAGCGCTTTATCCATAAGTTTTTTATCTAAAGATTTAATTTCTCTTTATATTGCTTTGGAGTTAACTGGCTTTTGTGCTTTTCTTTTGGTTGCAGATAGAAATGATCCGAAATCTTTATTCAATTCTTTCCAGTATTTGATTGGAGGTGGATTGGCCATGCTCATTTATCTAATTGGGGTTATTCAAGCATTCACATATAATGGATCTTTTTTGTTGGATGATTTAATTGATGCTCCCCCTATTGCTTTATGTCTAATCTCGGCAGGTTTATTAACAAAAGCAGGAATATTTCTTTGTGGGGTTTGGGTTCCCAATGTATACAGTCATGCTAATTCACAATCTTCTGCAATATTGTCAGGATGTGTAACTTGTGCAGCGGTTGCTCCCTTATCAAGAATGAGTACCATTTTAGATCCAATTGGAAATTCCTTAATCATTATCGGTATATTGAGTTCAATTTTTGGTGCGATTTTTGCATTATTAGAAAGTAATGATGGACGAACCCTTGGTTGGAGCTCAGTTTCTCAATTAGGAATAGCTATTCTTTCTCCTTCATATGGATGTTTATACGCAATGCAACATGGGATTTGCAAAACAATTCTTTTTCTCACATTAGAAAGAAATGAGAAAGAAACTACTATTTACTCCAACAATTCAGATGAATTATTGCTTAATAATAAAGATTTTGAAGAAATAATTAAAATTGCAGCATTTTTAATTGCAAGCCTCTCAATATCAGGTCTCCCTTTCCTTTCTGGTTTCATAACTAAAGTTCTAATAAAAAATGATTTACCCAAGGCAGCGCTCTTAATTTTTGATAGTGGAGCATTATTAACTTCAGTGGTTTATGTAAAGTTAATATCTTCTAGGATTAAGAATTTAAATATTAAAAATATTTTTAAACAGATTTTTAATAATTTTAGATTTAATTTTTTGAATATCCTTACATCAACAAATTTGACTCTAATTTCTGTATGTATAGCTTTATTTGGTTTCTCATTTCTTCAAAGCAAATACTTTTCGTTTGATAAAGTTCAAATGTCCTTTATAACAATTGTTTTAGGATTCGTTTTTTTTGTATCTTTTGCGGGTTTAGAATCAAATCGAGATGTCACAAAATTTACTAAAACTATAGACATTATTGGAGCACCCTTTGTTATTGCGGCTCTACTCTTAGCTAATTTAACTTATTTAAAAATATTATGAATCTTATAAAACTAATTAGATATTTATCTCAGATACTTTTTAGAGTAATTATTTGGTGTTTATTAACTTCTAACTTCAAAATAAATAATTTAATTATTGGAACAATAATTTCAGTTATATTGCCCAAAGATCGATTACCTAATTTAAAAATATCTTCAATGATTAAAGAGTTTTTAAAAACAGTAATCGCATTTCCAAAAGCAATCCAAGAATCTCTCTATTTAATATTTTTTCAAAATAAACAGGAAGCTTTTATAAGACAAAAATCTTCTGTTTCAAAAAATGGGAGCCAATTTATTAACTTTTTAGATCTTTTTAGAATTACCCTAACCCCTTTATCATTAGTAACAAAAAGAGAAGATGATCATAACTGGAGAGTTCACGTTATTGAGGAAAGAAAATGATTTTATTTAAAAGTCTTTTCTTTTTTTCCTCATTAATAAGTTTTAAAGAATCTGGAACAATTGACTTATTTTTAATTTATTTAATGTTATTAGCCTCTTTGATTCCAATAATAGCAATTTCAAAACAGTCTAATATCCTTGACAGACTGGCATCCGCCTCAAGTTTTGGGTCAAAATTGTCTTTAATTATAATTTTTTATTCCTTTGTTATTGGAGATTGGATGATTGGTTCTATTGGGGCATTCACACTTATTGTTGGAGACGCAGGACTAATTGTACTTTCATTGCTTTACAAAGAAGATTACCAGTGAACTTAATGCTTATTATCTCTTATTCTCTTTTATTTACCGGAATATTCTTTTGGCTTTGGGGAACATTTCCAATTCTTAAAAAAAAGAACTCACTGCTTTACAAATTGCATACCTTGACAGTATCAGATACGGTAGGTTCTGGATTAATTTTAATCGCATTGATTCTTAGAGATCCTAAGCACTGGCCAATTTTAATGATTTCTATTATCACATTAACTTTATGGAATACGGTTTTTGGTTATTTACTCGGGAATTTAAGCGATAATTAATGGATAATATTACTTTTTCATCTCTACTACCTTTTGAGCTTTTATTACCTTTCCTTGGTATTTTGCTTATAAGAAGTAATTCTCCTACCCAGGCTTTAATATATAGATCTTTTTTAGGTTCAATTGCAGCTTTAATTTATTCATTAGTTGGTGCGCCTGATGTAGCTTTAACAGAAGTATTAGTTGGTACGCTGCTCTCGACTCTTATTTATATAGTCTCAATCAGAGGTTGTTATTCTCTGGTATTACTAATTAAAAAAGATGATAAAATTGACAATTTTATTTTTGAAAGTTTCAAAAAAGCGATAAATGAATTGCATATTAATCTTGTGATAAAAAAAGTTGATAAAATACCTCTAGACATTAACGATAAAATAATCTGGAATGAAGCAAACATATTAAATGGTTCACCGCATGCTGCTTTAATTGATAATGATTTATATGTAGAGTCTTCAATTCTTCGTGAAGAATTATCTAAAACTTCATCATATCAAAATGAAAATTTCACAATAATAGAAGAATGATTTTTAATAATAACAAAATCTTAGTATGAGAAAATTCAAGTCTCTTTTTTATCTTGCTTGCATCTCTTCAGTAATGTTTACTTTACTGTTTACCGAAAGTGGGGAAAACATTAGAGACACAGAATTAATTGTTTCAAAATTAGCTGAGCTTACAAATATTCCAAATACTGTAACCTCCGTAATTTTGGGGACAAGATTATTTGATACTATTGGAGAAGTTACCGTTTTTACTCTTGCAGGCTTAGGAGTAAAGATACTTTTGCACGGTGAGGAGTCAGAAAAAGAATTATTTGGAATTAAAGATACAACCGTAATTCAATTACTCGATCTTTCAGCTTTATTATGTGCATTTCTTGCCATTGAGCTTGCAATTAGGGGACATTTAACCCCAGGGGGAGGATTCGCCTCTGGTGTTTCAGGTGCCACTTCTATAACTTTGTTAATGATTACAGGAAGGGTGCAAAAACTAGAAGATTTTTATTTTAAATATAACGCTATTGCAATTGAAAAATTCGCAGTAATCATATTTATCGCCGTTTCTATTTTAAGTTTTCAAACCCTTCTGAATCCTACAATTTTCGGTTTAAGTCTCCCTCAAGAATTATTAATCCCTATTTTAAATATAATTATTGCTCTCAAAGTTACATTTGGAACATGGTCTATAATAAGACTTTTCATATTAAAGAGAGGATTACTTAATTAATGAGTATGACCAAGGTTAATAATTGGTATTTTGGAGATTATTTAGGTAGTTATCAGGGATACTTTTATAATAATTTAATTTATTCTGTAACTATTTTTTTATTTTTAACTATTGCACTTGAAACCGAACAATCTCTCGTCGAAAAATATAATCTTGATGTACTTATTAATTTTGTTTATGAATTAGTTCAAGCTTTTTTTTTATCGGACTATATTGGAAAATTAGCAAATAGCTGGGCAAAGAGAGATTATGAAATAAAGAAATTTTTGGGTTCATTCTTACACTTTAGAAGCTTATTTGATTTATTCACTTTACTTATATTAATTAGTGATTTTATTCCGAATCAAAGTCCAATAATTTTATCTGCCTATGTTATCAAAATCTCTATAAATATTTATCAATCTCAATTGAGAACTATTATAAATCGTTTAAAGTTTATTGTTTTTAGCAAACCTTCAAAGACTTTTTTTCCTATAACATTATTATCAGTTTTGACTTATAGTTTCGCGTCAGTCATGTATTTAGTTGAAAGAGATTCAGATCCGATTCATTTTGGATCAATCTTAAGATCACTATGGTTTTCTGTCGTTAGTATTACTACTGTAGGTTATGGTGATGTAACACCATCAAGTGTTTTAGGAAAAGTTGTTTCAACAATATTTGCATTTTTGGGCATAATTTGTGTAGCTTTATTGACGGCTAATATTATTGAAATAAATGCTGAATATGAAAGTAAAATGCAAAAAAACTAATTTAATTAATAAATATATAGGGATAATGACAATTGGATATATTTAGGCAAACCTATTAATAGAATGCTAATTTAAAATTATAATTAAAATTTACTCATATTATGAAGAAGATAATTAGTTATTTTACCTTAGTTTCTTTTTTGTTTTTAATTTTTCCCTCACTCGAAGTAAAAGCTGTTGAAATCGAATATATAAAAAAAATAAAAGATAGAGGTTCACTCATGGTTGGAATGCCTCCAATTAACAATCCTCCATATTATTACAAAGATTCTCCACCAGAAGTTCTTGATTCAGATTCTATGAAAGGTAATGATGTAGAACTAATCAGAAAATTTGCAAAAAATTTAGGGGTAAAAGTTGTTTTTGATCAATCCTCAAAAAGCTTTAATGATACTGTTATTAGAGCTGGTAAAGGCGACTTTGATATGGCTATAGGAAAATTAAGCACCAATTATGGAAGAATGTCTAATGCACACCCTCATATTTATATGAACTTTAGACAATCTTTATTAGTTAACAGATCATTCCTATCAAATTTTTCTAATGTTCCAGAAAAAAAATTAGGATCCAAAATACTCCAATCTAATTTTAAAGTAGGTTTCATAGCAAATTCATCTTACGAAACCGCCGCGAATCAACTAATGCCAAAAGCTGACAAAAAGGGTTTTTCTTCTTGGAATGAATGTAAAGATGCTTTGATAAAAGGAGAAGTCGATGCAATTTATAGAGATGCGACAGAAATAAAGAAAATAGTATATCAGGACCCAAATTTATCAATTAAATATGTCCCTGTTCTTTTTGATGACGTTAAGGATACAATTTCAATATATTTATCAACAGAAGCTAATGTAGCTATGGCAGATGTACTTCAATTTTATCTTGGTGAGGAGGAGATAAAGTCAGATACGCAAGTTTTAAATGAATTTGCAGATTATTACAAACCTAACATTTAAAACAAACAAATGACTTACGCATCACTTAAATCATTTCTAGTAACACTAAGAAAGCCTAAATATTTCTTATTTATAATTTTGCCTATCTCAATTTTAATTGGAAGATTTTTACCATCTTTATCTGAGCCTTTAAATGATGTGGGTCTTACTTTAATTCAATTAATATCTTTTCCCGCAATACCATTAGTTTTATCTGCAGTTGTAATTTCTATAAATTCTATTTTTAGTTCCTCAGATCAATCAGATGGTGAAACTTATAGGTTTGCTAGAACTCTTTTATTTACAATATTAATTTTTGTCTTTGCTTTTTCTTTTTTAGCAGCTTTGCTCGCTATATACTCAAAACCAGGTATTTTGTCTCCTGAAGGTAAATTGTCAATTGGTAGATTTATGCTTGATGTGACTGACATTAATGTGCAAGTTACAGACTCCGGATTAACTGAAAATGTATCTAGCCCAAATTTTTGGAAGAGTTTAGTTCCTACAAATATTTTAACTGATGCATCAAGTGGGCAAACACTTAAGGTTATTACAGGTTCAGTTTTAGGTGGTTTAGGTTTAGCAGCATTACCTAAAGAGACAGCAAAACCTATAGTTTCTTTTTTAAGTAGTTTAAATTCTTTGTCTGTAAAGATATTAGATGAGCTTCTTGTAATTTCTCCATTAATATTAATTTGTCTAATAGCTGGTGCAATGTCTACAATCAGCGCTGAGATAATAGTTGCTCTTTTAAATTTAGCAATTTGTATATTACTTGCGTCAATTGCATCTTTAGGGATAGCAAAACTTGTTCTTCGGAAATTTACAACTTCAGCTGAAAGATCAAATTTTACTTCAAATCCAGCTGATTCAGTTTTCTTATTAGCCCTCACAACAGGCAGTAGTATTGCTTGCTACCCAACAATAATAAAATCACTTAAAGAAATCGGAAGATCAAAATCAGAAAGTGAAGCAGCAGCTTCATTAAGTCTCCTAATTTCAAGATTAGGTAATGTAGTATACAACGTTATTGTTATTATATTTGCATTAAATCTTTATGAAGTTAATTTAAGTATCTTAGTACTTTTTCAAGTTTTAGTGTTTGGAGTTTTTACCGGTATAGCTTCAGCTGGTTTAAATGGAGTAGCAGTTCTCCCAACTATTGGATTTGCTCTTGCATATTTTGCAGTACCTCTTCCTCCCATTCTTATATTACTAATTGCTGTAGATCCCATTTTAACTCTTGCGAGATCTTCAATAACCGGAGTGCTTTCCTTAGCTATATCGACTGTTTCAACATCAGGTTCAAGAAAATAACTTGAAAATAATAATAATAAAAATTATTTATCAAGTTTATAAAAATCTACTTAATTGACAAATCATTTAAAAGTTATTGACCTTCTCGTCAATTTTTTTGGACCATAACCAGGAGCTCTTTTAACTTTAAATCTTTTAGGAGATTTATTTGTTCATGTTCATTCTGAAGCTCATCAAGATATCACATAGTTATAAATCACTTGGAAATGTATTTGAGAATATAGACATAATTGGTTTATTAAAATTTTATTTTCAAAGTATCTCAATTAGTTTTTTTATATTTATTATATTTATTATTTTTCTAATTATATTTTAGGTATTTTAAAAATTAAGTCACTTTTAATACTGCTACTAGATTATTAGGAAAGGTTTATAGAGGGTTAAAAAAAAGCAACAGTATCTCTTTTTTATGTTTTATTTTAGATAAATTTTTTTTGACAATTAATGTGTTTAATCCAGAGAAATTGAAAATATGAATTAATTTATAATTGATTCATACATAACGCGAGCTAACAACCTTATACCATCGTCCTCTTTTAATTTTTGATATTCAGGAAATCCAGAAATGTTAAATGCACTTAATTCTTCCAATAATTCAGGATGGAATTGGAATGTGAATGATTTTCTGTTTTTTAGAGTTTGATAATCTAAATAGTTAATACAAGTAGCCGCAACTTCTGTGCAAACTTTACCGCCTACTGTAGTAGAGCATACTATTTCTACTGATGCAGGCATTTCTAAAAGCCATGACAAGTCAGAAATAGATATTTCTTTTCTTATGGGGTAAAGAGCCTTATGAAGTTCCCCATAAGCCCAATTCGCAAAGAGAATTGCTTCCTGATTTACAACATCACTATGAAACATTTCAATATGAAGGTTTTTTTCATAAGAAATAAACTTTTCTATTACTCCAAGTTCATGCTCGTGCGCTAATTCATGGCTCATTAAAAGTTCCAGGAACTCATCATTGGTATGCAAACTAGAATGTGTATAGTTTTCTAAGTTGACTTTACCAACTTCAGGCTTAAGGTTTAAAGCAACCGCAAAGGAACTATCGTTCCACCCTTTTGCAACAACTTTTTCATCTTTATAAATGCAGAGATTTTCTCCGATAGAAATTATTTTTTCACATTTTGATATAAGGTTTTTGTAGTAAAAGTCAGAAATGATTGACTTATCCAAGATTGATTGAATCTGCGTTGTTGCTTTTTTTAAAATTTCTATATGTCCTTGACCAGCAAGTTGATGACCAAGACAAATAAAAATAGATGGAGAAGATTTTAAATCTCTCGACAAGAGTAAGTCCATTGAAAACTTTTGCAAGTAATCTAAATTTATATTTGTACCTTGAAAACTTTTTCCATCCTTTAATGTTGGATATCCACCCTCAACGAAACAGATTAAAGAGTTTTTCAACAATTGATGAAAGAGTTTATTATCTAGAGGTCCAGTTTTCCATAAAGGGATCAAAATAGAATTACAATCTGCTATGAACTGACATAAAAAGGCAATATTAGTGGAAGCTCTTACATCTTCTCCATATGGATTAGTCCCAACATGAGCAGCTGGTTCGATTATGCATATCGAATTACAATAAAAATCAGGGCAACTTAGAATTTCTTTGAGGTCATCATCAGAATTAATAACTCTTCCAAGTGGGCCCTTTTCTCCCCACCTACTATTTGAAAGAAATTTTTTTTCTTTTCTATGAAATTTTTCAATTAGGCTAGGAGACGACCTGTCTTTTATAAAATCTCCTAGTAAAGACTGAATACTTGTTAAATTACTTTTTCCAGCTCTAAAAAAACCTGAGTTGAGATTAATTAAATCCATCATTAACTAATTAATTAATCTGGGATAGTTACCCAAAGATAACAAAACATAATGGGGAGACTTCATCCTTGAAATATCTGTTAATTTAATTCTTATAGCTTTTCGCCTCAAAAAAATAAAAAGCAGTTAGGCAAAGTTTATGAACCTTTGGATCTAGATTTGCACTATCAAAGTTATAAAACCGAATAAAAGTGCTGCAAGAAATAAGCGTTTTATTTTTTCCCAAGTTTTCATATCAGTAGTTTCTAGTGATCTTGGCATTCAAGGATATTTCTAAGCACCTTTTTCACTTTTATAAAATGCAAGTATAAGTTGAAAGATCTTTTTTAATTGGCCTTAATAACTGAAGATTTTATTCAATGTGAATAACTGCGTTAGCTATTTCACAATAAATTTCCATATTTATGGTTTTTATTAGTAATGATGAATCTGCAAATAAGACTTTTCTATTAAACATGTCCTTAACTCTCTCGCAGAGATTTGATTTTCACTTGGTCTGAGTGCTAAAAAATCATCAGCACCATTCTTTCCTCCATTTAGCTCATTTGGTA